>R18__coassemble_1544_pt1 | contig 25360 bp, 34 predicted proteins | sample R18__metabat2_low_PE_056 | metagenome-assembled genome bin R18 | reverse complement strand
GGTTAAGTAAAATTTAGAAATATTATAGAAGGATTATCTTGGGATGTATGAAGATAGACAATCACTATAACGAAGCTAATATCAGGCCAAACCTGCCCCCTCGAATCAAATCGTGAAAAAAAGGCGTTTTTTGAAAAACGGACTGATTTGCTGGTTTTATCCTGCCCCCTACTATGCCCCCCTGGCCTGCTCCCTTGGGTTACGGGCGTAGTATTTTCGAACAGTCCGCTCGTGTCAGGTAGTATATCTCTTCTAATACCTTATCTTATTTCTCATTCACACAATATTCGTCTCTCTTTCGCTTGCTTTATCTTGAATCCCGACCAATACTACAAGCATGTGTATTGCTGTACCAGCCGAGGTACTGGAAATCCGTGAAGGCAATGTCGCACTTGTCGACTACGGAGAACTCCAGCAGGAGGTCAAGATTGATCTCGTTGATGTTAAAGTCGGAGAATTCGTTCTGGTCCATGTAGGATTCGCCATCCAGCGTCTGTCCCGTGAAGAAGGTCTGGAGACCCGCCAGCTCTTCAAGGAAGTCTACGGCGCCATGGGTATGAGCGATGAAGCCATCAAGACCGGCGGAATGTAAAAAATATGCACGAAGCAGGAATCGCCTACGATATTTATGCGACGGCAAAACGTGCGGCAGAAGATAACAATGCCACACTGGTAAAAGCCATTCATGTCGATGTAGGTTCGATGGCCATGGTCAACCCGGATCAGGTCGAGTTCATGTTCGGCACCTATATTGCCGAAGACCCGATTTTCAAGGGTGCCAAACTGATTTTCAATACTGTCCTTCCTCTCGCCGAATGCACCTGCGGTTACAAAGGACCGGAAATTTTTGTCTGTCCGAACTGCGGGAAACTTCCGCATATGATTCAGGGAAAGGAAATTCTTGTTACCAATATCGAAATCGAAGCTGATGATTAAAATGCCGAAAGATACTGAAGTAAATATGATGCACGGAGCAGGCGGCGAGGTCATGGGAGAACTCCTGACCACCCTTACTGCATTTAAGAACAATAATGCCGGAGGAATCGGTCTTGAGTCTCTTGACGACGGTTCCACGTTCGAAGTCGGCGGAAAGACGGTTGTTCTGACCACCGACGGTCACGTGGTAAAACCGCTTTTCTTCCCAGGCGGAGATATCGGAAGAATTGCAGTTTCCGGAACAATCAACGATCTCTCGGTAATGGGAGCACGCCCGATTGCCATGACCTGCGGAATGGTCATCGAGGAAGGCTTCCCAATCAAAGACCTGGAGCGCATTGTTGCCTCCATGGATGAAGCGCTCGGAGAAGTAGGCGCCTCCATCATCACCGGCGATACCAAGGTTGTCGAAAAAGGCAGCCTCGACGGTATAGCGATCAACACCGCCGGTGTCGGTGTCATCGACCACTATGTTATCCGCGACAAGAATCTGAAAGTCGGCGATAAGATTATTGTCTCCGGATTCCTCGGCGACCACGGTATGGCAATTGTCTCCTACCGTGAAGGATTCGATTTAGGCGATCAGCTCAAGTCCGATGTTGCTCCGCTCTGGAAGATGATTGAAGGAGCAATCATCGCAGGCGGCGACGGTGCGATTCACGCAATGAAAGATCCGACCCGTGGCGGATTTGCAGCCTGTATGAACGAGATGGCACGTAAGGCCGGCGTCAAGGTCGTCGTCCACGAAGACCAGGTTCCAATCCGCGAAAGTGTCGCTTCCGCCGGTGCACTTCTCGGCATCGATCCGCTGCAGGTTGCCAACGAAGGCAAGTGCGTAATGGGTGTTGCACCGGAAGCAGCTGACAAGATTCTCGAAGCACTCCACGCTCACCCGTACGGTAAGAACGCCAGAATCATCGGTGAGGTTGTCGAAGGAAGCGGCGTTGTCATGCTCACGAGAATCGGTAGCGAGCGTTTCATCGAACCGCCGATGGGCGATCCGGTACCGAGAGTCTGCTGATGGCAGATGTAATTTTAAAAGATGTCCGCCTTCCCGACGGGAAGGTCACCGACATCGTTTTAGAGCAGGGCCGTGTTGTTCACCTCGGCTCGTCCAAAGGATATTCTTCTGAAACTGTTTTTTCCGGTCATAACCGTCTCATTATTCCTGCCGCAACCGACATGCATGTGCATATGCGTGACAGCATTCAGGGTGCAAAAGAGGACTGGAGAACCGGAACCATGTCCGCTGTTGCCGGCGGTGTTGCAACCGTTGTCGATCAGCCGAACAGCATTCCGCCGATGGAAACCAGAGAGAATTTCCTCACCCGTCTTTCCATGGCAAAAGAGAAGGCGTTCTGCCGGTTCGCCATCAACGGTTCTCTGACGGAGAAAGCCGATATCAAAGGACTCGCTTCCGCCGGAGCACTAGCCTTCGGTGAGATGTTTGCCGGACCATCCAGTTACGGTTCGGCGCTTTCTCCGGAGACGATAGCCCGCGTAACACGTGAAGCTGCTGAACTTGGAAAACTCATCACTGTGCATGCGGAAACGGTGACCGGAGGAGCTGTTCACTCTCTGCAGGAACATGACGCATCACGAACGACAGCCGGTGAAGTCAGTGCGATTGCTCTGGTCAAATCGCTTGCGCCGGACCATGCACGCCTGCACTTCTGCCACCTGAGCAGCGCTGCATCGATTGCCGCGGTAGGGGCCAATGCCACCTTTGAAGTTGCACCGCACCATCTTTTCTTATCCTACGATGATGCCGGATGCAGCTTTACCGACTCGCACAAAAAGATGAATCCGCCGATTCGCTCCAAAGCGGAACGTCTCCGCCTCATGCAGCAGTTCGAAAAGATTCCGGTCATCGCCTCCGATCATGCCCCGCACACACCGGAGGAAAAATATGCGGAGTTCGGCAATGCCCCTTCCGGTGTGCCGGGTGTCGAAACCATGCTTCCGCTTTTGATGAAGGAGGTCTTTGAAGGACGTTTCCCACTTGCCTCTGTTATTGAAAAGACGGTAATCAATCCGAACACGATTCTCGGCATCGAATCTCCAGGATTCCTGAAAGGGGCACGGGCCGATTTTGCCGTCTACAATCCATCGCCGGAAATCATCCGCGGGGAAAACCTCCACAGCAAATGCGGGTGGACGCCGTATGAAGGAATGCACGGTCTCTTTCCGGCAGCGACTGTTGTGTCCGGCATACTTGCGTGGGACGGCAGTGAATTTTCACGTGAAGGTTCAGAACAGATTTGAATCTTCAAAAATAGTTTTTCAGTGCTTCAGCGATTGCATCGCCGTAGGGTTTTTCGAGAACAGCCGTTGCGGCACGCTTTGCATCTTCTGAACCGTTTGCCGGGACAACTGCTTCACCGCCGAGTTCCAGCATGGAAACATCGTTTATCGAGTCGCCGGCGACCAGAAAGTCGCGGGTGGAGAGACCAAGAATTTCTGCCATTTTCTGGAATGCTTTTCCCTTGGAAATTCCCGGTGCGTGGAGATGAATGGCAAATCCGGTGTCGACAACTTCCAGATTCATTCCTTTGATAATGTCACGGACCGTTTCCACGGTGGTGTCGCGGGCAAAGGCAAAATCAGAGAATCTCAGGTTTGCGGAGAACGGGCGGAGCTTCTCTCCTTTCGGCTGCAGTTCGTCACGTATCTTCTGATATGCTTCGAGACAGACGTCCCGGACACCGACAACATGCAGTTTCCCGAGGTATCCTGCCCGGTATGCCCCACCGTTTTCTCCGATGACATTGCCGTCGGTTCCAATCATATGGGATAAGGTATCAAGAAAACAGATGGTGTTTCCTGACGAGAGGATAATCGGGATATCGGCATCAATCAGTCTGCGCATCTCTTCGACGGCTGCAGTAGAGAGACGTCTTCTGTCATCGGTGAGCGTCCCGTCCACATCAGTGATGAATGCCTTCAACATAGTAGATTGTACGACCTTCGAAGATAACAATTCTGTGGTTTCAGAGAGGGGTTTTGCGAAAGTGCTTATTCTCTTTATTTTCGCTCTGATTTTGATTTTGGTCGATTTTATTGGTTATTTTTTAGCGGGGAAATTTTGGTGGGGGCACTTTCGCACCGCGCGGTATGGTGTTTAAATACTCGAATTATAGATGTATTAGTATATCTGTACTACTAAGGAGACAAGAAGATATGCCAACAGCAGAAATTGAAGATTTACCAGGGGTCGGACCGGCAACGGCTGACCGCCTGAGAGAAGCAGGATACTTAACCATCGAGGCAATTGCAACCGCAAGCCCGGCCGATTTATCGGAAGCAACGGAAATCGGAGAAGCAACGGCAAAGAAGATTATCAAAGCAGCAGGACAACTCGCTGATATCGGCGGATTCAAGACAGGAACCGATATTCTGGAACGCAGAAAGGAGGTCTTAAAACTGAAGACGCTCGTTCCGGAAATCGATGAGATGCTTGAAGGTGGTCTTGAGACTCAGGCAATCACGGAACTCTATGGTGAGTTCGGTTCAGGTAAATCCCAGGTTGTTCACCAGATGGCAGTAAACTGCCAGTTGCCGATTGAACTCGGCGGTCTGAACGGTTCCGTTCTTTACATTGATACCGAAAACACCTTCCGTCCGGAGCGTATTGCCCAGATGGTTGAAGGTCTTGAATTTGATGAACTTCCGGAAGACTACGAAATTCCGGATGTCGAAGAATTCCTTGCAAATATCAGTGTTGCCCGCGCCCACTCATCTGATCACCAGATGCTCTTAATCGATGCGGCACGCGACCTGGCAAACCAGAAAGCAGCAGAAGGCAAGCCGGTAAAACTCGTTGTCATCGATTCTCTGACCGGTCTGTTCCGTGCAGAATACTCAGGACGCGGAACGCTTGCAGGCCGTCAGCAGAAACTGAACAGACACATGCACGATCTCTTCAAACTCATTGACGATCTGAATGCAGTAGGACTGGTAACCAACCAGGTCATGTCCAACCCGGCAGCGCTCTTTGCAGACCCAACAAAACCGGTCGGCGGAAACATTGTTGGACACACGGCAACCTTCCGTATCTACTTACGTAAGAGCAAGGGAGGAAAGAGAATTGCCCGCCTTGTCGACAGTCCAAACCTTCCGGACGGAGAAGCAGCCTTTGCAGTAGAGACTGCAGGTCTCAAGGAAGCATAACTCCTCAGTAACATCCCCCTAATTATATTTTTTTAAAAATCAGTTTTCCTGAATTGCTTTGATGAGTTCCGGTATCTGGCGCTCGAACTTGACCCCGTACCAGTGTGCGTCATCGCCTAGGGTTGCATCGATACAGCGGACGGTAAAGTCTGCCGCAATCTTAGCTGCAGTATAAGCATCCTTTCCGTTCATCAGTGCGCCGACGAAGGTGGAGGCATAGACATCACCGGTGCCGTGACAGTTCCGTTCAATTTTCCGGTGTTCGTAATAGGAAACCATGCCTCTGATGGAAATCATAACGCCGGTCATTCCTTTTTCGAATCCGACACCGGTCAGAATTACCGTGTCGGCACCAAGCGCATGGAGTTTTTTCAGGAGGGTAATTATGTAGGCGTCATCGTATTCTGTTTTGTATTCAACGCCGGTCATCATGCAGGCTTCAGTGATGTTCGGTAAAATAATGTCGGCGATTCCGCAGAGTCTGGTCATCTCCTGTACATATTCTTCGTTGAATCCCGGGTAGAGAACGCCGTTATCCGCCATTGCAGGGTCGACAATTTTCAGTGCCGGAAACGTCTCCATGATGTCGATGACATAGGAAACTTCCTTTTTGCTGCCGAGATATCCGGTGTAGATTGCATCAAACTTCAAATCAAGCGATTTCCAGTGTTCTGCAATGCGGGGGATATCTTCAGTCAGGTCACGGAAGGTGTAGCCGGAAAATCCTGTGGTGTGGGTGGAAAGTACTGATGACGGGATGACGACAGTTTCGATACCGCATGCTGATATGACCGGCAGCGCCACCGTAAGCGAGCACTGGCCGAAACATGAGATGTCCTCGATTGTCAGTATACGTTTGTCTTCCATTATCATCCTGAACGGAAAAAAGCCGTTTGCTTCCTTACACATTGAGACTACGAAGTAATAAATCCGACTTACACAAAAAGATAAGTAAAGTATGCGGATTATCAATCTCGTCGGTCATTCCTGCAGTGGAAAGACTACTCTCATCAAAGAACTGGTGCCGAAACTTGCAGCAGTCGGCACTGTTGCAACGATTAAGCATATGGGACATCATGTCTTTGAACTGCCGGAAGGAAAAGACACCACGGTGCATTACGAGGCAGGATCTTCCTGCAGTACCGGTATCGACCAGGGCAAAACTGTTCTGACGCTGAGAACAACCGATGTCTATACCGTTCTTGATGTCTATGACTTCCTCGGCTATGACTACTGTGTCGTTGAAGGCTACAAGGAGGAGGGATTTGCCTGCGCTGTGCTGGGAGATTTAGATGTGCAGAATGTCCTGTTGAGAGATCCAACCGCAGAAGAACTTTTTGAAAAACGGGATATCTTCCCAATCTATCACCGTACACATGTCAGAAAATCCGCGTGAAGCCCTGCATCATCAGGGATACAATTTCATCTCCGGCGAAAGTACTGCAGCTGTCAAGCCGTGCATGTGGTGCAAGCGTGCCGTCCGCGGCGGAGACTCGTGCTACAAACACCAGTTCTACGGTATCCCTTCGGAAAAATGCGTACAGATGACGCCGACACTGCGCTGCAATCAGCGCTGCATCTTCTGCTGGCGCTCCATCGAGCATGAAATACTGGAAGACCGCGAACTGACGCCGGATGAAATCATTGCCTCCATCCCGAGACTCCAGAGAAAAGGTCTTTCCGGGGACAAGCCGTTCTCCGACCAGGCGGTCTGGAAAGAGGCGACCTCGCATCCGACCCAGTTTGCTGTATCGCTTTCCGGAGAACCGACACTGTACTCGAAACTACCTGAACTGATTGAAAAACTGAAGGAGCCGGACCACAGTGTCTTTGTTGTTTCCAACGGTACGGTTCCGGCGATGATTGAGAAAATCCGCCCGACCCAGCTGTATCTCTCGCTTGATGCAACATCCGCAGAAGAGTACGAGACCATCTGCCGGCCCATCGGCGATGCTTCGTTCATGTGGGATAATATTCAGAAGTCGCTTGCCCTTCTCAAATCCAAGGAAGCGGAAGGAATCAGAACAGCTGTCCGCATCACGCTTGTCAAGGGATGCAACGATTCATCCCCGGAAAAATTTGCAGAAATTATCCGCAATGCAGCCCCCCTGTTTGTTGAAATCAAGGGATACATGTATTTGGGATACAGTCGAATAAGATTAACAGAAACAGCAGTGCCTGACATGGATGCAGTCAGGTCCTTCGCGGTAAAGGTGACAGAATACTGTGACTATGACGTCATGGATGAGAATGTTCCGAGCCGCGTTGTCTGCTTGAGGAGAAAATCATGAGATTTGATATTGAAGAATTCAAAGAACGCCGTAAAACCGATTTTGAAGGTGCATGGCATGCCGGTCCGTCGGTGATTACTCCGCCGCCGTCGGCAAACATCTATCCGCGTTACACCTACCGCAGAGCAAAGGTCCACCCGATCTTCGACACCATCGCGCGTCTTCGCGCGGCATACCTGTCTATGGGATTCGATGAAGCCATGGTTCCGGTCTTTATCGACGAGTCCGATATCTACCGTCAGTTCGGTCCGGAAGCAGCAGCAGTTCTCGACAGAGTATTCTATGTCGGCGGGCTTCCGCGCCCGAATGTCGGCATTTCCAAGGAACGCCTGGACAAGATTGCAGAGATTCTCGGTCACCCGTTAGAGGAAGGTACCGACGAGAAACTGATGAAGTGTCTCCACCGCTACAAGAAAGGAAAGTTCGACGGTGACGACCTTGCCCATGAGATGGCAGTTGCATTAAACGCAGACGACGGTGTTGTCGTTCACGTTCTTGACTCCGTTTTCCCGGAGTTCAAGGAACTCGCACCGGAATCCTCCCGCACCACGCTCCGGTCCCACACCACCTCCGGCTGGTTCCTGTCTCTTGCACAGATGTGGGACAAGCGCCCGCTGCCGATCCGCATGTTCTCGGTTGACCGCTGTTTCCGCCGCGAGCAGGAAGAGGATGCAACCCACCTGAGAACCTACCACTCCGCATCCTGTATTGTTGCAGGCGAGGATGTCACGGTTGAAGAAGGAAAGGCGGTTGCAGCAGGGCTGCTTTCTGCATTCGGATTCACCGAGTTCCAGTTCAGACCGGATGACAAGCGTTCCAAATACTATATGCCGGGAACCCAGACGGAAGTCTACGGAAAGCACCCGGTCCACGGCTGGGTTGAAGTTGCAACCTTTGGTATCTACTCCCCGGCGGCCCTTGCCGAATACGGTGTCGGTGTTCCTGTCATGAACCTCGGAATGGGTGTCGAACGTCTCGCCATGGTTCTGACTCAGGCGGAAGATGTCAGAAAACTCTCCTTTGAACAGCTCTACCCGCCGGTATACTCCGACCTTGATGTCGCCCGCGGTATCGGTCTGAAGGAAGAAGCACAGAGCATCGAAGGAAAGTATGCAGTCGATGCAATCGCTGCAGTTGCAAAAGAGAACGCCGCAGTTCCGTCTCCGTGCGCATTCCCGGCATGGGAAGGCGAACTCTACGGAAGAAAGGTCAGAATCATTGTCGAGGAACCGGAAGAGAACTCGACGCTTCTCGGTCCTGCAGCATGCAATGAAATCTATGTCAGAAACGGCGCCATCCTTGGTGTTCCGGACACGGAAAAATTCAAGGACGTCAGAGAAGAGGGAACCTACACCGGTCTTTCCTTCCTGAATGCCGCAGCAAACCTTGCCGTTGCAAGAATTGAAGAGGCAGCCCGTTTAGGAGATACTGCATCCGTCCAGATTAAGATGTCCAAGCATCCAAGCGACATCAACATCAAGATTGAAGACTGGACCATGCGCTACATCACCGACAACAAGAAGAAGATCGATCTTCGCGGTCCGGTGTTCCTGACAATCAGATCCGAACTTCTGTAATCAAAGAGGGTTCTCATGACCTCTTCTCTTTTTACCTCAATTTCCTCCCGTCTCGAACAGGCAGTCCGCCAGGCGGAGACAGAACTTCCTCCCGATGTTTTCCATGCATTGCAGACTGCCTATGACAAAGAAACTTCATCGGTCGCCCGCGGTGAATATGAAAATATTTTTGCCAATCTGAAAATCGCAAAAGAAAAAGGCGTTCCCATCTGTCAGGATACCGGACTGATTGTTCTCTATCTTACGCTTCCACCTGAGATTCCGCTTACCGATGAAATCTATGAAGCATGCTACGACGGCGTGCGCAAAGCAACCGACTCGGTCCCGCTCCGGCCGAATGCGGTTGACCCGCTGACCCGGCACAACTCCGGAGATAACTGCGGTGCAGGACTTCCTGCTGTTCATATCAGACCCGGCGACAGGCTGTCGGTTACGGTTCTTCCGAAAGGGGCCGGTTCAGAGAATATGTCGCAGATGAAGATGATGCTCCCGTCAGAAACAGGAAAGATTGCCGAGTTCATCGTCCAGGTGGTCAAGGATGCCGGAGCGCGTCCGTGTCCGCCGGTTATTGTCGGCGTCGGCATCGGCGGTACGTTTGACACCGCACCGGCACTGGCAAAGGAAGCGCTTCTGGAACCGATTGACGTCATGGACGAGTTCGAGCAGAAAATCTGCGATGAAATCAACAAGCTCGGCATCGGTCCGATGGGTCTCGGCGGAACAACCACCGCCCTTGCCGTCAAAGTCAAACGCGGTTCCTGTCACACGGCAAGTCTGCCGGTTGCGGTCAACATCCAGTGCTGGTGCTGCAGGAGGGCACAGCAGTGATTCGTCTGGAAACACCGCTTGGAGACGAAGTTCTTTCGCTGAAGGCCGGTGACCGTGTGCTTCTTTCCGGAACAGTCTACACTGCCCGCGATGAAGCGCATCTGAAGATTGAAAAAGACGGATTCCCGTTCAGTCCGGAAGGTGCCGTCATTTATCACTGCGGTCCGGTTGTCAAAGACAATACCGTGATTGCCGCCGGTCCGACCACTTCGGCACGGATGAACGCACTCACCAAACCGATGATTGATGCAGGAATTGCCGGCATCATCGGAAAAGGCGGCATGTCAGCAGAAGTTGTTGAAACGCTCAAAGGGCGCGGAGTCTATTTCGCCTTCACCGGCGGTTGTGCTGCTCTTGCCGCCGACTGCATGACTTTAGTCGGCTGCCATTATCCGGAGCTCGGCATGGCAGAAGCTGTCTGGGAAATCCGGCTCAAAGATCTCCCGCTTGTTGTCGCAATCGATTCTCATGGAACCAATTTATTCTCCCGCAACTGACACCGGTGCAATGCCTGTCCCCGTTATCTTCATCCCGGGAATTCTCGGAAGTCCGCTCTATCTTCCGGAGAATGGAAAAAAGCTCTGGCTCTCCGCAAGTTTTCTGAAGTCGGCCGGGCGCATGGCGATTGAGTATCCGCTTTCCGTGAAAAACAACGAGATTAATCAGCAGACGCTTCCGCCGTACCAGCGTGAAGGCGGCCATCTGAAAAAGAGTTTCATCCTGATTGACCGCCTCTGCCAGCGGTTTCCGAACCGTCCGGTCTATCACTTCTCCTATGATTTCCGTCAGTCCTCGGACGTATCAGCAGAAGCGCTGAAAGAGCAGATTGAGTACTCGCTTTCCGACTGTGCGGCGGAAGTCGATCTGATCTGTCACAGTATGGGAGGCTTTGTTGCCGCGGCCTATATTGCAAAATACGGATTCAGCCGTATCCGGAAGATCGTTTTTCTTGGAACACCGTTTGAAGGTTCATCTCTGATTACGAAACTCCTCATCACCGGCGATATCGGTTCAACACCCGGTTCGGTTGCGGACTTTTTCGGTCTCTCCCGGCAGCTTCTTCTGCAGTATCCGGCGATTGGTGAACTGATGCCCTCAAATGAATACCTTGCCGCCTATCCTCTGTACCGCGGAACGATGCCGTTTTCCGTGCAGGAATCGGATGAATACTTCCGCAGTTTCATTCCGGAAACCTTTGAAGATGCACAGCAGTTCCAGCGCCGGCTTCATGAAGAGGTCTACCCGCTTCTCCTGAATGATTCCCGGTGCTTCTTCGGCATTGGTACCGGAAAGAAGACAATCCGTACGCTTTCGCTTGATGCACTACGTCCGGACCATATCACAGAAATTGTCGATGACGGAGGAGACAGCGAAGTGCACAGCTATTCAGCAACCATGTGCGGCAGTATTGAACGTCTCGGCGTGACGCGGTACCGGATGTTTACCTGTGCTCATGCGGAACTGCTCCGGAGCGAAGAATCCCTCCGCTGGGTATTCGGCATCTTAGCCGAATAACTCTTTTTCTGGTACCGCCAATAAGATAGTATGCAGAAACGGGACGAGCGTATGGAAAAAATATCGGAGGATGCGGCACGCATCGCCAAGGAAAAGTACATCCGCCCGATGACCCGCATCTTTCTTTTCATCGTATCAGGCATTCTTCTGGTCTTCGGTCTGGTGCTTCTGATTTCCGGCATTGCATCCGGTGTTTCGCGCAATCTGATTGCCGGTTGCATCATTGCAGCGGCAGGTATTGTTCTTCTTGCCGTCACCGTCGTCTGGCTCCTGAAATCCCGGAAATAATTTCCCTTCTTTTTCGTATCCCAAAGGATTACTATTTGGAAAACCAATCTATCAGTTACTATGAGCGATGCAAGTGCAGCCAAGCGGGACGCAGGATTCCGTGCGGCAGATATGGTAAAAGACGGAATGATTGTCGGACTTGGAACCGGATCAACGGTGTTCTTTGCAATGGAGCGTTTAGGCGAACGCATCAAAAACGAAGGACTCAAAATCAAGGGTGTTCCGACCTCCAATCAGACGGCAATGCGTGCAGAAGAGTACGGCATTCCATTAACAACCCTCTCGCTGAATCCGGTTCTTGATATTGCCATCGACGGTGCAGACCAGGTCTCTCCGGAAAAGAATCTGATTAAAGGACGCGGTGCAGCACTCCTGAGAGAGAAGATTGTCGCTGACGCAGCAAAGAAGTTCGTCGTTGTCATCGATGAGTCCAAGTCGGTTGCAGGACTCAACGCTGCAGTCCCGATTGAGATTCTTCCGTTCGCATACGGCTCCGTCTGCGAGAAACTGAAGGCACTCGGCGGAAACCCAGAGATGAGAAACGGCGTCAAAAAAGATGGGCCGGTTATCTCCGACAACGGAAACTACATCTTTGACTGCGCATTCGGCGACATCAAAGACCCGAAAGCACTGGAAAAGGCAATCAATGAAATTCCGGGTGTTCTCGAAAACGGTATCTTCGCATCCATGAATGCAAAGACCGAAATTATCATCGGAAAGCCATGAAGCGGATTGCGGTACTTGCATCCGGTCGCGGTTCCAATTTCCAGGCTGTCCTGGAAAACATTGCTGCAGGAAAGATTAACGGTGAAATCGTCGCCCTCCTGACCGATAACAAGGAAGCTTACGCAATCGAGCGGGCAAAGGCGGCAGGCATTCAGGTTATCATCCACCATTACAAGGACTATCCGTCCAAAGAGGCATATGAAAAAGATCTCCTTGCCTCCATGCAGAAGACGGAAGCGGACCTTTTCATCTGTGCCGGCTACATGCGCATTATCGGAAAAGAGATTGCAGAGACGTTCGCCGGAAAGATGATGAACATCCATCCGGCTCTGCTTCCGGCGTTCACCGGACTGCACGGTCAAAGACAGGCCGTCGAATACGGCGTAAAGATTGCCGGATGCACCGTGCACTTTGTCGATGCCGGTCTGGACTCAGGGCCAATCATTGTGCAGAAAGCAGTGCCGGTTCTCGACGATGACGACGAGGATGCGCTCGCCGACAGAATCCTTGAGCAGGAGCACATCGCCTTTTCAGAAGCAATCGCTCTCTTCTGTGATGACCGCCTGAAAATCGAGGGAAGAAAAGTAAAAATTCTCCCCAAACTATAAAGTCAATAAAAGTACCATAAGATAGAGCAAAATTCATGGCAAAGTTCGAGAAAGGTGCGTCGGCAAAGCAGATTGCCCGCGAAAGAATCGGAATTCTCTTTGCGGAAGCAAAAAAGAATCCGGAATTCGCTGACCGCTACGTCGCTCTTGCACGTGAAATGAGCATGAAACAGCGTGTTCATTTCACCAAAGGCGAGAAGGCGCAGTTCTGCCGTACCTGCGGCGTCTATCTTGTTCCAGGGGAGACCGTTACCGTGCGCATTCAGCATGGAAAAGTCATCCGGACCTGCCATGCATGCGGTTCCATTTCAAGAATCCCTCTTGAAAAACAGAAAAAATAGGTGAAATTATAACCAGTAGCGAGGAAAATTACATCCAGACCCTGAAAGCAACTATCTGGGTCGGGAAGAACGGCTGTACCGAGGATCTGGCTGAAGAAGTCAAACGCCAGCTTGAGGCACGCAAAGTTATCAAGATTAAATGGCTTCAGAATATCGACATGACATCAGAAGATGTTGCAGCACTCGCAAAACTGGTCTCCGCCGACGTCCTCGCAGTCCGCGGTAAAATCGCTGTTTTGGGTGCAAAGAACCGCAAGAAATCGGAACCGGCAAAACTCGCCAAAAAACCGCAGCCGAAGAGAAAGGAAGCACCGAAAACTGCACGCAGACAGGTCAAGAACGCCTACTGGCGCTGAATTCCGTCTCTTTCTCAAAGAATATCCTCTCTTTTTCCCTCCGTCAAGTATATTATCTCACAGGTTCAATGTGTAAAGACTGTTAATGTCATAGCTATGGGTATGCATCCATAGCAAATCGTGCCGAAAGGTACGCGGCTTACAGTGAGGTTTGTCAATGACTACAGTATTTGACATCCCGGCAAACACTCTGATCAACAAGGTTGCAGAAGAACTCAAAGGAGTTTCTGAAATCAAAGCACCGGAATGGGCAGAGTTCGTAAAGACGGGAGTACACAAACAGATGCCGCCAGAGAATCCAGACTGGTGGTATATCCGTGCCGCAGCAGTTCTCCGTAGAATCTATGTTGACGGCCCGCTTGGTGTTGAACGCATGCGGACTGTTTACGGCGGAATGCAGGACAACGGTAGCAAGCCGTCCCACTTCAGAAAGGGAAGCGGCAGTATCGCAAGAAAAGTAATGCAGCAGCTCGAAGCAGCTGGCTTCATTGAAAAAGTACCGGCAGGAAGAGCAGTTTCCGCAAAGGGACGCAAATTCCTCGACGGCGTTGCATTCTCCTTAAAGGAAGAAGCAGTCAAGGCCGCACCGGGACTTGAGAAGTACTAAACTGACAATACTAGGTGAAAAGAATGGGAGAAGATGAAGAACTTGCAGAACTCCGCCGTCAGCGCATGATGCAGATGCAGCAGCAGCAGATGGCAGAGCAGGAGCAGCTTCAGCGTAAGCAGCAGATGCAGGCACAGATACAGTCTGTCCTCATGCAGGTTATGGAACCGGCAGCACGCGAGCGGTTAGGCACCATCAAGCTTACCCGTCCGGAGATTGCAGCATCCATCGAACAGCAGATTGTTGCGCTTGCCCAGTCAGGACGCCTTCGTCAGCAAATCACCGATGAACAACTTAAGGGCCTTCTGGCTCAGATTGTTCCTCAGAAAAAGGAATTCAACATCCGCAGAGTGTAATGAAAGCAGGTGTACTCTACAGCGGCGGAAAAGACAGCAGTCTGGCTGCAGTCCTTCTTTCGCGTGACTATGATGTAGAGTTGCTGACCTTTGTTTTCGATGAACACCATGCAGTCCCCTCCATTGAAGCGGCGGCAAAGGAACTCGGGTTTCCCTGGAAGAAACTAACCTTTGCGTCAGGTTTCCTTGATGAGGTCGTAAATATGATTGTCCGTGACGGACATCCCGCAAACGCCATCAATGAAATTCACCGACGGTCCCTCTCTGCTGCAGCAGAGAAATATGAGGTGGTCGCCGATGGAACACGGCGTGATGACAGGGTTCCTATGAGAACAACTGCTGAAGTGCAGAGCCTTGAGATGAAGTCAGGCGTGAGTTATGTCCGCCCGCTTCTCGGCATCGGAAAAGCAGAAATCATGCGTCTCTCGAATCGGTTCTTCGAAGTCGCCTACGGCGAAACCGGAACGATTGCAAACGGAGACTATGAAAGTGAAATCAGAACTGAACTGACCCGGCGGGGAATCGACTTCAAGCCGCTCTTCCCGGTGAATCATGAACAGTCTCTGGTCCTAAAGAAAAAAGAATGGTGAATTAACCATGAGCAAACTTACCAAAAGCCGCAAAATTCGTTTTGCAAAGGCAACCCAGCAGAACCGCAGAGTTCCGTCCTGGGTCATGATCAAGACAAAGCGTAACGTTGTGTCTCACCCGAAGAGACGCAGCTGGAGACGCAGCACGCTGAAGGTGTAAGAAAATGGTAGAAGTACAGAAAGAACAGATCTACATTATCCCGCTTCGCGACGTTAAGCGCGTTCCGTGCTACAAGCGTGCAAACGCAGCAATCAAAGACATCCGTGGATTCCTCGCACACCACTTAAAGAGCGAGGATGTTAAGCTCGACAAATCCATCAACGAGGCAGTCTGGGCACGCGGATCTCAGAAACCGCCAAGACGCATCCGTGTTCGTGCAATGAAGTTCGAAGACGGTCAGGTCCAGGCAGAACTTGCTGAGGAGTAAATGGATCCTACCCTGTCACTGAATGGAGACCCGAACATCGGGGTATTTGCACGCGCCTTTGACGAAGTTGCATTTGTCCCGGTTGACTGTCCGGAGGAATTCAAGACAAAGATAGCTGAGCGTCTCGATGTTGACGTTGTTGAAACGTTCATCCAGGGCTCCTCGGTTATCGGTCTTCTGCTTACGGGCAACTCGAACGGATTCGTAGTATCCGGTCTTATTCAGGATTCAGAACTTGACCTCCTGCAGGAGTACAATGATGTCCTCCTCCTTGGTGAAGAAATGAATGCTGCAGGGAATGTGATTCTGGCCAATGATTCATTCGCAGTTGTGCACCCGGACATGTCGTCTGAGATGCGCAGAATTGTCGGTGAATTCCTGAAGGTTCCGACCATTCCGATGTCCTTTGCAGGTGTCGGCACCGTCGGTATGACCTGTGCAATCAGCAACAACGGAATCCTCCTTCCGGCAAAGAGTTCCCCTGAGGAGATTGCAAACCTGGAATCCCAGATTCCGGTCGCAGATTTCCCGGTCGGAACCGGCTCGGTGAACATGGGTTCCAATCTGATTGGAGCAGGCATGATCATCAACAACAAAGGATACCTTGCAGGAAACACGACCAGCGGTTTCGAACTTGGTCGAATTGAAGATGTATTTGGATTTGAGTGAGGTGAAATAACAATGCCGAAATTCGAAGTCAAGGGCAAGTTCCTCAACGATGGACAGATGAAGCCCTTCACAAAAGAAGTCAACGCACCTTCCGAAAAACTTGCAGGTGAGTTCACACTCGCAACTATCGGAAGCAAGCACAGACTGGAACGCAAGTATATTGCAATCGAGTCCGTACAGGGTATCGATGGCAACTAATACCAACCAAATGTCCCTGGAGCAGGAAGTTCAATCCCTCCAGGCTTATGCAACTGAATACTCCGAGCAGTACACTATGCTCGCAGAGCAGTTGAAATTCATCGAGACTGCAAAGGGTGAAGCATTCACTTCTATTGCAACTCTCGAATCCCTGGGTGCAACCGAGGGCGAAGTCACAGCTCTTCTCCCATTAGGAGGAGGAGTTTCTGTACCGGCAACCCTTCAGGATGCTCACAAGATGCTTGTCACTATCGGTGCCGGCGTCACCGTCGAAAAATCTGTCGAGGATGCAGTAGTCTACCTCCGCGACAGAATTACTGAGATGGATGCCTCGGCAAAGAGACTCTCCGAGAACATGACCAAGCTGCAGGGACAGATGCAGGCAGTTGACGCACGCATGCAGGAAATCTATGCATCCGTGCAGAAACGCCAGTAATCTTTTTTTAGATTTTATTCACGACAAATTTCAGTTCTGAAATGGATCGTCAACCAAGACTGCATGTTTCAGTAATGCATTCTGAATTTGTTAAAAGAAGCGCCGAGAGGGAGATTTGAACTCCCGAGGTGTTACCACCAGAGGCTTTCAAGGCCACCGCCTTTCCGGACTAGACTATCTCGGCCTAATACCGTATCATATTATACCTCTCTCTAAAAATAGATTTTGGGAGATTGGCTCCCTCTATATGACACCTTAATCTACTCATCCATCCAATAGTTACAGTAATAATGACAGATGGGATTTCACTCGTATTCGATCCAATTATTTGTGTCGGCATTTTTGGAGCGGCAGTCATGTCGTTTCTCTGGCTCCGTGATGCGCGAATATTTGCACGTACTGCACTTCCGGGATATCGGAAAGCCGCCTATCAGGGGATAATCTATACTGCAATCGCCTGGTTCGGATGTGCACTCTGCGCTCCGATTTTTACCAATCAGACATTCATGTTCCTCGGTATCGGTGCAGTTCTTCTCGCACTCTATCTTCATTCCAGAGTCAAGAAAGAAAATGTCTGGACCGGAAGTGAAACCGCTCTGCAGAGATTTTTAGGATCAGCACCCAGGAGAAAACCATGATACAGAAGCCACGCGGAACCCGAGATTTCTTACCGGATGAGATGGCACAGCGCCGCGAACTGGAACAGAAAATGCGCAAGGTCGCAGCATCCTTCGGATACGGCGAAGTTGCAACTCCGATGTTTGAAGAACAGGAACTCTTCGTCTTAAAGTCTGGAGAAGGCATCCTTGGAGAAATGTATGCCTTCGAAGACAAGGGAGGAAGAAAGATTGCCCTTCGTCCGGAACTGACCGCACCGACCATCCGTGCCTATGTGAACGAAGCGCAGGTTGCACCAAAACCGCTGCGCTGGTTCTACTTCGAAGAGTGCTTCCGTTACGAACGCCCGCAGAAGGGACGCTACCGGCAGTTCTGGCAGTTCGGTTGCGAACTCATCGGCGCAGACACGCCGGAAGCAGATGCAGAGATTGTCGCCGTTGCCTACAATATCTTAAAGAGCACCGGCGTCCGTTTTGTTGTCAAGGTCGGTCACCTTGCACCGATGAAACATCTTCTGGCAAACTTCGATGCCTTTGAGCAGAGAAAAGTCATGGCTGCTCTCGACAAGCGCGATGAAGAAATTCTGATGAATACGCTTAATGAGCTCGGAAAACCGGAGCTCTTCGAACCGCTCATGGGACTGACCAAGGCGCAGTCTCTTGATGATGTCTTCAAGATTACCGGCGATATTCCGGAAAAAGAGCGTATCATTGCAACCTTCGACTACCTCAAGGCCCTTGAAGTCCCGGTTATCCTGAACTTCGGTATTGCCCGCGGTCTTGACTACTACACCGGCATGGTCTTTGAAGGATTCGCAGACAACCTCGGTGCCGAGAACCAGATTTTAGGCGGAGGCGTCTACCGTCTGGCACATCTCTTCGGCGGAAAAGACACTCCGTGCTGCGGATTCGGTATCGGATTCGACAGAGTCGCTGTTTCCATCGGCGAGTTCGAACCGCAGAAAGGTGTCAATGTGGCTGTTGTCTGTACCAAGGAAAGCAGAGTAGCGGCATACAAGGGTGCAAAGGCATTCAGAGATGCAGGCATTCCGGCAGTCATGGATATTCTCGACCGCGGATTCGGCGCACAGCTTTCCTCTGCAATCAAGGCAGGGGCAACCCACGCACTGGTCATCGGGGCAAAGGAAGCAGAGAAAGGAACAGTCATGCTCAAGAATCTGGCAACTGCGGAACAGAAGGAAATGACGCTTTCAGAAGCAGTCGACGAGGTACTGAATGGTATTAGCGGATGAGCTTGCCAAAAATCAGCGAAGCATCAGTGTAGCCGAGTTCTTTGAAAAGAACAAGCATATGCTGGGTTTCGATTCTCCGACCAGGGGAATCATCACCACCGTCAAGGAAGCAATTGACAATTCGCTTGATGCCTGTGAGGAAGCACAGGTTCTCCCGGACATTCTGGTATCTGTCCGGAGAATCAAGGAAGATATTTTCCGTGTCGTCGTTGAGGATAACGGTCCGGGAATCATTCCGGAAAAGATGCCGTCGGTGTATGCAAAGCTGCTCTACGGTTCCCGTTTCCACCAGGTCCGCCAGACCCGCGGTCAGCAGGGTATCGGTATTTCCGCAGCCGTTCTCTATGCACAACTGACAACCGGAAAACCGACCACGGTCATCTCCAGAACCGATGCTACGAGAAAAGCGCACAAGATGGCTATCTCCATCAAGACGGAGACCAATGAGCCGGAAGTTATCTCGCATGAAGAAGTTGACTGGATTCTTCCGCACGGAACCAGAGTCGAACTGGAATTCAAGAGCAACATTGCAGCAAAGAAGAAACTTCTGGAATATCTGAAGTACACGTCCATTGTCAATCCGCACGCAAAGTTCCGGGTGGAACTCGACGACGAAGCATTCGTATTCGACCGTGTATCAACGGAAGTTCCGCCGTGTCCGGTTGCAATCAAACCGCACCCGTACGGTATCGAACTCGGTGTTCTGAAACGGATGACTGCTGCATCCGACCTGCCGCTTAAAGAGTTCCTGACAGGAAGCTTCTCGAAAGTCGGTCCGAAGACTGCTACAGAAATCTGTGCAACTGCCAAGATTGCAGAAGATCTGCCGGCATCGAAGATTACGCTTGAGAAACTCTCCGACCTGCTGAATGCAATGCAGACCACAAAGATTCCTGCGCCGACTGCCTCCCAGTGTCTTTCTCCAATCACAGAAGATCTGATTGTCAAAGGAATGGAGAAGGAGTTCGAACTTGATTTCATCAAGGCGCGTACTCGGCCGGGCAACGTCTACGGCGGTCACTCCTTCATTGTTGAAGCGGCAATCGGATACGGAGGAAAACTCGAATCGGAAGGTCAGGCAACGCTTCTCAGATTCGCAAACCGTGTCCCGCTTCTGTACCAGCAGGGAGCATGCGCCATTACTAATGCAATCCAGAGCGTCAACTGGAAGACCTACGGTCTTTCCCAGCAGGGTCTCCCGGTCGGTCCGATTCTGATTCTGGTCCATGTTGCGGCAACCAATGTTCCGTTCACGAGTGAATCCAAAGATGCAGTTGCATCGGTGCCGGAAGTGGAACGCGAAATCGTTCTTGCGTTGCAGGAACTCGGTCGCGATCTGAAGCTCTTCCTATCCCGCCGTGAAAAGAACAAACTGCAGGATGACCGTGCACGTGCAATCTGTGCTGTCATTCCGCTGATTGCACAAAAAGTGGCAGACATTGTGGAGCTTCCGGTCCCCGACACTTCGCTTATTGAAGGCCGCATTATGCGCCGTGTTGTTCTGAAGAAGAAAAGTACCGGCGGCACAGTTATGATTCACATCGATAACTACACGACAAAACCGCAGGAGATTACTCTCTACGATATCTCCCAGGACAGTGCGGAAGACGCAACTGTTCCGGTGACGTTTGTTACCGAGATGGATGGAGAATACACCAAGATCTGGAAGTTTACCCTTGCAGCAGGCGAGTCGTTCGAAGTTACCTACAAAGGAGAGGGAGGAGGACTGATTCAGATGCAGGGTGTTGCAGAGAACCTGAAAGTGGAGGTTGATTTAGATGCCTGATATGAAAGAAATAGACCTCGCATCCAAGCAGCGTCTGATGGAGATTGCGAAGGTCTGGTACGACCAGCTCGACAGCGGAACCATTCCGTCCATCACGCTTCCGACTAGAACAAAACACAACCTTGCCTACGATGATGAGGCGGCTGTCTGGAAATACGGAGAACGCGAATCCACCCGTGATGCAGGTACTGCGAAGTCGGCAATTCACATGCTGAAGATGGCGTATGTCATCGACTTCATCAAGATGCAGTTGACGGAAAACCGTTCCTCAACCTTGAGAGAAATGTATTACATCTCGGAAGGCTGGAAACAGGCGGCATTCCACGCGCAGAATGAAAGCAACTATCTTGTAGAAGATCTGGAAATCATCACCAAGCTGCAGCGTGAACACTTCCACATGAGACCGGAAGAAGACGGTGCTTCCATGTTTGGTCCGCTCCGGGTACGGGAAAATACCCGCCGCGGTCCGAAGACGATTCACTGCCAGGATGATGTCGGAGAAGCAGGATACAACATTCCAAACAATGTTGAAACCGTTGAACTGGTCGACCATGATGCAACCTGCGTTATTGCTCTTGAGACTGGTGGTATGTTCTCCCGTTTACAGGAAAACGGGTTCGATGAAGAGTACAACACGATTCTCTTCCACCTGAAAGGTCAGCCGACGCGTGCATCGCGGCGTATGCTCAAGCGCCTGAATGAAGAACTCGGTCTTCCGATTATTGTCTTCACTGATGGTGATCCGTGGTCCTACCGTATCTACGCGTCAGTTGCATACGGTTCCATCAAGACGGCACACATGTCCGAGTTCCTTGCAACCCCGTCTGCAAAATTCATCGGTGTGAAACCGTCGGATATCCAGCGCTACAATCTGCCGGCGGATAAACTGTCCGAAAAAGATGTGGAAGCACTTAAAGCTGAACTGACCGATCCGCGGTTTGACAATGAGTTCTGGAAGAAGGAAATCAACCTTCAGTTGCAGATGGGACTGAAGTCTGAACAGCAGGCATTCGCAAGTCACGGTCTTGATTTCGTAACAAAAGAATATCTTCCGGAGATGCTCTCGGAAGTCGGCGTTCTGAAACGCTGAAAAAAATTTATTTTTTATTGGTGTGGTGTTTTCTGGGATAGTGCCGTTTCTTGTTTTTCGGGTCTGCTTTTTTGGGTGCGTTTGATTTTCCCGGTTCCGGGTCCGGCAGACGTTCCGGTTTTCCTACTTTCGGAAATGCGGTAATTTCATTTGCACAGTAGGCAAGAACGGTTTCGAGACGTTCCGCACCAAGCGTCGGTTTGATGGTTTCAAGCCAGAGATAGAATCCGACCCGCGACGGTGTCGGGCGTTCATACTTGAATCCGCCGGCAGCTGCAGGCACCATCTTCAGATACTCGCGTTTACCTCTCGGTTTCAGATAGACCACCGGTTCGATTTCTGGAAAGTCGACTGCAACAATGACCTTCGAGTAGTCGGTCATAACCATGTCGACGGTGAGCTGGACGGATTTCAGACGGATTCCGTGATTCTGTATGAGGGACTTGATAGCCGACGGATAGAGTCCCCCGCAGATAACTTTCTTCACAAGCGGGGATACTGACGGATTGTCAAAGAACTGGTTTGCCGTCAGGTCATGGTCTTCGGCGAAGTATAACTGTGCGAGCGCTTCGTCATGCAGTTTCTTGTAGTCGAACGGTGTTGTCTGAAGATCTTCCGCCTTGACGAGTTTCGGGTGGTTTTCCTGCTGAGTCGGTAGATTCATGATACGCAGATTCATCAGGCAGCGCTTCATGGTTTCGCAGTCCTGCGTGCAGATATAGGCGTTGTCCGGGTCTGCCTTCAGACGGCGCACGGTCTGGGTGTTTGAGATGTCGACTGAAGAGAAGAGAATGAATCCGACATGGTCCTGACTGAAGAGATAGCCGAAGAGTTTTTTCTTGTAGATGATTTCCTCTTCAAGATCTTTCAGGTCAGAGGGCGAGGTGACAATTTCGCAGAAGACAACTTTGTCGTGATTGTCGAAGAGCAGAAGATCGACTTCCGCCAGGTCCTGACCGTTTCCGCGGACTCTGATATCTCCTTTGTCTGCGGAATAAATTCCGTTGATGCCGAGTTGGTTTTTGATTTTCTTATGCTTGACATCGGCACCTTTCCTGACCATCTTTTTGATGGTCTTTGTATCCGCTGCTATGCGGAGCAGCTGCTCGTAGATAAGATATTCAAACCAGTAACCTTCCGCGGTCCGCATCAGCATGATGTCTTCTGAGAAGAGTGATTTGCGGTCGGCAGGGCGCATATGGCGGAGCGCGCGCAGTGCAACTGACCGTTCAGGTTTGTAATTGGTGAACTGTCGGGAAATCCACTCCAGCATGGATTCTTTTTTCGGGTGGTTGTCCATAGTTATTGCAGAACTAAGATACGACGGGTGAGGCTTTTGTGAACATACTGTTCATAGAAACCGGCTACTTCAAAACCGGCAGGTTCTGCAAAGGAACGGATATCTTTGTGGGTCACAACGACTGCTTTCCGTCCTTTTTTCAGAACGCGTCTGATTTCGCTTAGCGAGCCACGGTAAAGTGCATCAAGTGTATCGGCGCCGATGCGGGTTGACTGCCCGTACGGCAGATCGGTTGCCACTGCATCAAAGCATTCGTCAGGATACGGCATCTTTGTCGCATCGGCACGAAGCATGCATCCGTCGGGGATGTTCATTCTGCATCCGCCGAGCATCTCGGAATCGTAATCGCTTCCGACCGCACGCACTCCCATAATGTGGCTTTCAAGAAGCATACCTCCCGTTCCGCAGAACGGGTCCAGCAGGAGTTCTCCAGGTTTGACACAGGTCAGATTGACTAGGGCCCGTGCCATCAGGGGCATCATAACTCCCGGGTGGAAATATGCTCGCTGGTTCGGGTTCCGCGAGGAATATCCTCCGCGGTCAATCGTGTAAAGCACACGTCCAAGCCAGCAGTGACCGTCGCTGAATACTGCGCGGTAGATGGTTTCCGGATTTTTGAAGGAAACCTTTCCGGTAATCAGCGATCCCATCATTTTCTCGAGTTCGAGTTGGGATGCATCAACGACAGCCGGATGAATCTTTCGAGCCCGACAGCAATAGGTTGTATCGGCTTTGATTGCAAGGGATTCAAGCAGTTCCTGCAGAGCCTGATACGTTCCGTCACATTCTCCGAGTAGTTCGGAAACAGTGTGGGTTTCAGCGAGCCGTGTAGTCTCTTCCGGGCGAGGAGTATCAGCAACTGCGATGCCGTTTGCTCGCGACGTCACCGTTCCGACGCAAGCAATTTCCGCAGCAGAGAGTTCCTGATTCTCTCCGGAGAGTTCATACAGCAGATTCATCCGTCTTACATATGGGATGTATCATCTATTAAATGAGTATCCAGAGAGTAGGCTTTCACAAAGCGCTCTGGATGATAGCGGGTTTTTGATTCCCGAAGACCCGTTTCTTCCATATCGCCCTCGCGGTTGATCCAGGTATACCGGTTTTTGAGACGGCGTGCTGTTTCCAGATTGATAATTTTGAAAATACCGGGATAGCGCTTGAGTCCTTTTTCATAGTGGATAAAAACCATATCTGTTCTGCTCTCTTCCCAGACCGACGCGGCGCCGATAGAACCGTCTTCAAGTCTGAGGAAGATACCTTCGAGATGGAGTTCGTCCCAGTGTGCAAAAGAAATCGTTACTGCTTTGACTTCTTCCGAAAGCGTATAGTTCGTTTCCGCATGCTTTTCAGCACTCCATTCACGGATCATCTCAAGAACTTCAGTGCGGTTATCAGGAGTAATATCTTCTACCGTGTAAGTGTGATCCCGATTGAACTTGTTAATCTGACCGCGGATTCCGACATACTTCTTTCCTGAGAGTGCTGCGAGGGTATCTGATTTGTAGCAGTATTCAAAATAGCCGTTCTCTTCTTCAATCGTAAGATTCGGGAAGAGTTTGGAAATCGGTCTGAGAAGGTTCTCATCAAAAACCGATATTGTAGCATCGATTTCCCGTGCAAATGCTACAAGTTCAGTAATAAGTTCCGGATCAAATTTGCCAATGGGGAAATGAAGTGTATGTTTTCCTTCATAGACACAGTCAATAAAGAGGTGATTCTTGTATTCGGTAAAAAAGCAGGGGGAGTAATGTTCCCAGCTGAGAATGGTAACAGGAGAATATTCTGAATGATACTGAGGATATGCTTCAAGATAGGAATCAAGAATATGTTTGTTTTCAAAGGTGAACGGGACGAACCGATCTAACGTCAGCATGATTATTCTTCCTTGAGCATCGGGGTGTACTTTTCCATAGCGGAAAAGCCGGCGCGATTATAGAATTCTTCTTTACCCGGGGCTGAGATAAGACCAACCCAGGTATGGCCGGTTGCAAGCGCGTATTTCTTGAGCGCCTGTACAATTCTGCTGCCGATTCCCTTGTTGCGGTACTCAGGAAAAACAACAACATCCTGGATATAACAGTCAGAGGACCCGTCACTGATGAGTCTTCCCATTCCTGCGGTATTCCCCGCGCAGTCAGTTGCGATAATAACAAAGAAACTGCCGTCAATTAAGCGCGGGATTTGGGTGGAGTCCCATCCCATTTCCCACCAGCCACCTGCACGGTACAAATCGACGATTTCATTTTCGTCCCAAGTTTTGACTGCATTCAGGGTTATTTTGTTGTATTCCGTGATAATTCACCTTAATTTGCTATGATATACAACGTTATCTGATATGAGCCTAGCGTAACCTATCGTTTCGGTACGTTTATATTAGGGCAGGTTCAATGT
>R18__coassemble_1351_pt1 | contig 35679 bp, 41 predicted proteins | sample R18__metabat2_low_PE_056 | metagenome-assembled genome bin R18 | reverse complement strand
CTCCTGTATCTGGTCCATGTCTGTTGCATGGAACCTCGCAGATACGCTGATGCTGCTTCTTGCAATCTTCAACATTATCGTGCTGATTCCGCTTGCCAAGAATGCGTTCGCCGCACTGAAGGACTATTTCGATCAGAAAGGCGAAGGCATCGAAGAACCGGTTTTCGATCCGAAGTGTCTGCCGATCCAGGAAGGAATTACCTGCTGGCCGGATAAAGACGATGAAGAGGTTGTCATCGGTTCGCTTGAAGCCGCCTATGACGGCAGAAAAACGCTGAATAAATAAGCGTCGGGAATCTCTGGCCTGTGATGCAGCAGAAAATCTGCTTCATCCACCAAATTTATTTTTTCTGAATCTGCAGACTGATTGAAAATATACTGCCGTTCTTCAAAACAAATCTATATCCTTGTTCACGTCAACGTTCTTAGTACGAATGTCTCTGGAAGGATGCAACGAAATCATAGCGGCATACCCGCCTGAAATGGAGTATGCCCTGGCCATCCTGCAGGATATGCAGCACCGGTACGGCTGTGTTCCGCGGGAAGGAATGGAGACGGCGGCGGCATATCTCAAATGCCCGGTATCTCATCTCTATTCTATGGTCACATTTTATAAGGCTCTTTCTCTGAAACCGAAGGGAAAGCATGTCATTAAAATCTGCGACGGGACCGCATGCCATATCAAAAAGTCCATTGATATGTCAGAGGAAATCTGCCGGCTGCTTTCAATCCGTCCGGGCGATACCACTGAAGACGGTCTCTTCTCGCTTGAACTGGTGAACTGTCTTGGAACCTGCGCCCTTGCTCCGGTCATGCTGATTGACTCCAAATACTATGGAAAACTGACGAAAAGGAAGCTGAAAGAGATTCTTGCCAAATATCGCGAGGAGGAGACGGCATGAAGCGTATTCTTGTCTGTTCCGGACCCGGATGCGTTGCCGGCGGCAGTCTTAAGCTTGCCGACAATCTCAGAAAATCCATCGCCCTTCATCAGGCTGACGCGGAAGTCTGTACTGATGTGGTAAACACCGGCTGCAGCGGCATGTGCGAACTGGGGCCGATTGTCAGAATCATGCCTGATGACATCATGTACTATCAGGTGCGGCCCAAAGACGCCGAAGAGATTGTGCAGGAAACCATCATCCGCGGAAATATCATCGGCCGCATGCTCTTCCGCAATCCGCTGGACGGAAAGACGGCGGTTCACCAGGATGAGAATCCGTTCTACGCAAAGCAGACAAAGATTGCTCTGCGGAATACCGGTGTCATCAATCCCCGCAACATCGACGAATATATTGAACGCGGCGGATACGAGGCGCTGAAAAAAGCGCTCGCGATGACTTCGGATGAAATCATTGCCGAAGTGGATGCATCAAAGCTCCGCGGACGCGGAGGAGCGGGTTTCCCGACCGGAAAGAAATGGCGCAGTGCAGTAGCGGTTCCGGAGAATCCGAAGTATGTCATCTGCAACGGTGATGAAGGAGATCCCGGGGCCTTCATGGACGGGGCAATCCTCAACGGCGATCCCCACAGCGTCATCGAAGGCATGGTCATCTGTGCACTTGCTATCGGTTCCGAACGCGGCTACCTTTACATCAGAGACGAATATGTCCTTGCGCTCGACAGCATGAAGCGGGCGCTGAAAGCGGCGGAGGAACGCGGATTCATCGGAGAGAATATTCTCGGCTCCGGCAGAAAGTTCATTCTGACGGTTGTCCGGGGCGGAGGGGCGTTCGTCTGCGGCGAGTCCACAGCATTGATGAAATCCATCCAGGGAGAAGTCGGAGAGCCGCGTGCCAAATATATTCACAGCGTCGAACGCGGTCTCTGGGACAAACCGACCGTTCTGAACAATGTCGAGACCTTCGCCAATATTCCGGTCATCATCAGCAGGGGAGGGGCGGAATTTGCCAAAATCGGAACGGAAAACAACACCGGAACCAAAGTATTCGCACTGGTGGGAAAAGTCAAGCATACCGGTCTTGTGGAGGTTCCGATGGGAATTACACTCAGGGAACTCATCTACGGCATCGGAGGCGGCATTCAGGGGGACCGCCCGTTCAAGGCAGTGCAGACCGGAGGTCCTTCCGGCGGAAGTCTTCCGGCTGAACTGCTTGATCTCCCGGTCGACTTTGACACGTTATCCGAGTACGGCTCCATGATGGGTTCAGGCGGCATGATTGTGATGGACGACCGCACCTGCATGGTTGAATTCGCCCGCTATTATGTGCAGTTCCTCTGCGGAGAAAGCTGCGGCAAGTGCACCCCGTGCCGTGAAGGTCTGCGCCATATGCGTGATATTTTAACCAACATCTGTGCCGGCCGCGGACGGGAAGGAGATATCGAACTGCTTGAAGAAATCGGCCATATGATGCAGGACTGCTCGCTGTGCGCCCTTGGGAAATCCGCACCGAATCCGGTTCTTTCCAGTATCCGGTATTTCCGTGAAGAATACGAGGAGCATATCAAAAAGTACTACTGCAGAGCAGGAATGTGTCCGGAACTGACCGCATTCAGAATCAACCGGAACCGGTGCATCGGCTGCGGACGCTGCATCACCGTATGCCCGACCGGTGTCATCAGCGGTTCCGGAAACGGCCCGCATTACATTGATATTCGTGCCTGTGTCGGCTGCGGCGCCTGCCGCGACATATGTCCGGTAGAAGCGATGGAGACGATTCCGGTATCGCTCTGGTCGCGGTCCATGATGAAAGGTTCCCGTGCGTATCTGCGTACGGCAAAACAGGAGGAGGAAGAGTAACATGCAGATTGTCATCAACGGAAAAACCTGTGAATGCGAGAAAGGAGAGACGATTCTTACCATCGCAAAACGCAATGACATCTTCATTCCGACCATGTGCCACCATGACAAGTACCCGGGAGAAGGCGCCTGCCGTCTCTGTGTAGTCGAAGTGACAGACGGCGGCAGAACCAAAGTGGTCGCCTCCTGCATCTATCCGGTAACGCACGAGATTTCGGTCGAAACCGATACGGAAAAGATCAAAGGGTACCGCCGGCTGCTGATTGCCTTCATGCAGCGCCGTGCCCCGCAGAGCGAAGTCATCGAGAAGATGATGGAGGAATACGAGGTTCCCGACTATTCGCTGCGTTCCATCAAACGCGGCAAATGCATCATGTGCGGTCTGTGCGTACGTGCCTGCAAGAAAATCAAAATCGGCGCCATCTCTATGGTGAAACGCGGAACCGGAAAACGGGTGTCCACCCCGTACGACGAACCGTCTTCCGCCTGCATCGGCTGTGGTCTGTGCGCCCGCGTCTGTCCGACCGGCGCAATTGAGATTACAGAAACCGAAACCTCGAAGATTATCTGGGGCAAGGAATTCCCGAAAAAGAAGGCAAAGAAGGAAGAATAATTCTTCCTGATTTTATTTTGAACAGATTTTTATGAACCGGGCAATCAGAGCATCCATCTGAATATCCGCGTTTGCACCTTCGCTGAGACGGAAATCGGTCTCGCCGATTGCATCAATCAAGTCGGTCTTTACTACTTTTTCATAACTGTCGGAGGTGGATACTTCCCGGTACAGCTGATTCAGCAGTTCGTTCGGTGCAATTCCCTTGTTGTACATCAGATCCTGCAGCATCCGTTCCGCAGTCTCAAAGTCGCCGTCTCTGCAGAGTGCGGTGAGCTTTGCAATCTCTTCGGGTTTTGCTGTGGAGGTTACGGCATAGACATTGGCCGGCGTCACGGTCGGGGAAACGATAGCTGCCCCCTGCAGCGCATTAATTGCTTTTCTCATATCACCCTGGGCAACGTAGGTGATGGCTGCATATGCCGGTTCTTCAATCGTGATTCCTTCGTTTGCCGCAATCCGGTCCATTTGTTCGCGGACGGCTTCTTCGGTCAGCGGACGGAAGCGGTAGATGGCACATCTGCTCTGAATCGGATCAATGATTTTTGAGGAGTAGTTGCAGGAAAGAATGAAGCGGCAGCTTTCCGCATAATTCTCCATGGTGCGGCGGAGAGCCGCCTGGGCATCGTTTGTCAGTGCATCCGCTTCATCGAGGAACAGAACTTTGAACTCGGCATCTCCCAGCGGAGAGGTCCGTGCGAACTGCTTGATCTGCGTTCTGACGACGTCAATACCGCGTTCATCCGATGCGTTCAGTTCCCGGAAGTTCATGCTCCAGGTGTCGCCGAAAAGTTCTCTGGCCAGAGCAACGGCGCAGGTGGTCTTTCCGACGCCTGCTGTTCCCGTAAAGAGCAGATGCGGAAGACTGCGGGATGCGGCGTAGGTCTTCAGACGGTCGACGATTTCACGCTGACCGGCAACCTCGTCGAGATTCCGCGGACGGTATTTTTCTATCCATATTTCAGGGGATGCTTCCATACTTACTTATTGTCTCCCGTCTGGATTAATGGTTTTCAACTGTCTCCCCATTTGGCAACGGCGGCCGCAAGTTCGGGGTGCGTTTTACCGTATTCCTTTGCGGAAATGCCCGCAACCGCCGCTTCAGCAGCCTGCAGCATGGCTTTTGCTCCGGCAGTTGTGCCGTCCGGGTGACCGTGGATTCCTCCGCCTGCCTGCAGGATAATATCGGTTCCGAGTTTTGCAATCTCTGCTGCAACTTTGCCCGGATGGACGCCGCCTGAAGCAACCGGGAAGACCGGCTTCAAGTACGCCAGTTCTTCGGTAATCGCCGCATTGTCGCCGATGACTTCCGAGGCATTTCCCCCCATCTTGCCGGAAACCGTTCCGGTATGTAGCTGGTCTCCTCCCGCCGAGCGGACCAGTTTTGCAATCGGACGCATGGCAATTCCGTGGTGCGGGTTTCTTGTCAGCGCTCCGTGCATCGTACGGTGCACATGAATCGGAACATTGATGGACGGATCTTCGGCAAGCGCCTGAACTGCGGAAAATCCTGCGGTCAGGACATCGACCATAAGCATGTTTGCACCGCGTTTCACGGCTTCGTGCGCCAGTTCAAGAATCCTGTCGCCTCCGGTTGTGATGTTCAACGCATAGAGAACCTGCTTTCCGGTCTCGTCTTTTGCTTTGTCCAGAGCGTCCATTACTGCTTCCAGACGTTCAAACAGCGGACAGAACGGCTGGTTGGTCAGGGTCTCATCGTCTTTAATCAGGTCAAGACCGCCCATTGCGGCATCGTAGGCAACTTTGGCGGTATCCTGAGGATTCAGACCGACTTTCGGCTTGATGATGGTTCCGATATGCGGACGGCGTGAAACATCGGTTCCCACCAGTTTTCTGATGCCTTCAATACCGAACTTCGGACCGCATCCGCAGAGTTCCTTCGGCAGGTCGATGTCAAGCAGTCTGACTGCGTCGAGTTTGCCGAGACCGAAGAGATTGCCGGAAATGACGGACAGATACTGCGGAATGTTGCCGACTTCAAAGATTTCGTACGGGAAGCGGATTTTGGTAAGATATCCGCCGTTGCCGACAGGCAGGAGATCTTCGACAGCACCGTCAAGAGCATGCACGTAGGCAGTTTTGTCATTGACAGTCGAAATGGATGTCCATGTTCCGGTGGTCTGTTCTTCGCGGATTGCTTCAGCCGCGAATTCTCCGGTGACGCCGTCTTTCGGACGGAAGTAGTAGGTTGCAATAAGATCCTTCATAATTCAAATCTCCTCCGGTTTCCAGCCGAGGTGTTCTTTCATGATAATGTAGGCAAGCTGCGGCGGAATGGCGCCGGCTTCCGTTGCAATAAGATCGATATATTCAGCAGGCGTTACATCAAAGACGGGATTGCGTACCTTCACATAAGGAAGGGTTTTCAAAATTTCATCCGGCAGCACTTCGGATGAGGAGCGGTCTTCGATTTCGATGAAGCTGCCGAACATTGTCTGCGGAGCGAATTTGTAGGTCTCTGCTGCGACAATCAGATTCTTTCTGGCCTCCTTTGCAGCAAGGGCAATCTGTGAGGTGCCGATCTTGTTGACGACAGCACCGTTGACGGTAACGGCATCGGCACCGACAATGACGAGATCAACATCCGGCATGAAGGTGCGGACTGCCGAGTCGACGATGAAACTGGTCGGAATGGCATGATCGTTCAGCGTTTTGATGGTAAGTCTTCCCTGGTTCCAGGGTCTTACTTCGGTTGCAAAGACCGAGATGTCTTTTCCCTGCTCTTTAGCACGGATGATGCCGGCCAGAGCCGCACTGGAGTTGCAGTGCGTCATGACGGTGTCTCCGTCGCGGATCCGTGCCGCGGTGATTTCCGCAATTTTATCAAGAGCTGCATTGGAAGCCTGAATAAATGCATCCGCCTGTTTCTGCACCAGAAGCCGTGCATCCTCTTCGGTTTCCGCGTCAGTAATGCCGCGGAGGGTGATTCTTACAGCATTGGGAAGCGACACTGCTGTCGGGCGGGTTGCAAGGAGTATCTGTTCCGCCTTCTTCATTTCCCCGATGAAGAGAGAAAGTCCGGATTTTGGAAGCGATGCCGCGTGGTCGCGGAGGGCTGCGGCTGCTTCCCGGGCAATTTTTCCGGCGCCGCGGATATCCATGGATTTTATCCGCTCAGCTGTATCCATGAGAGACATATAATCTATGATTTGGTCTCGAACTAAAAAGAGTTATGGAATACGGATGACTTCCTTCTCGGTAACGACCATGTCGACTGGAAGATCGTACTCATCAACCGGAATTATTTCTTCTTCCTGCACGGAATAGGCAAGGCCGATACGTTCGATATCCGGGTGGGCTGCAAGGAACCGGTCATAGTAGCCTGCACCGTAGCCGAGACGTCTGCAGCAGCGGTCAAACCCCACCATCGGAAGCAGTATGGTTTCAATCTCGTCTGCTGATATCGGATGTTCAGATCCGATGGGTTCAGGGACATGAAACGTGCTGATCTTCAGTTCGGAAAGCGACAGAATCCGGGACAGACGAAGCGAACGTGTCTCCTTTTCAATAATCGGAACGGAGATGATTTTCCCGGCGGCAAGAAACCGCTCCATCAAAGCGAGGGTTTCCACTTCCGGCTCTTTGGTTGCATAGAACAGAATCGATTTTCGGTCTGCAAGCAGTTTTTCCAGTGTTTCAGCAATCTTTTCACTGCACCGGGTACGCTCTTCCGGGGAAAGGGCAAACCTCCTTTCCTTGAGCTTCAGACGTACTTCCGCTTTGGTATTCATAAAAAAATTATTTTTTTGCCAGTATAATCTGAATTGTCGAGATGTTGGTCGGACCTTCGTCGGTCTCCACCGCTTCCGTTCCGATTGCAACATTCTTCTTCACGACATTGGTCATAAACTGGCGGGTTACAATTTCTGCCGTGTCGACAGCACGGACAATGGTTTTTCCGCGTGCCTTCACGATGACTTCACGCATTCCGGAATTGAACTGGGTGATGACGGCGAGAACATAGTTCATCACCGGTTTTGTTCCGATATAGACGGTATTGTCTTCCATTTTCTGCAGTATCTCTTCAGATGTATTTCATTGTGTGAAGCAGTTCTGCGTTCAGAACGGATGCTCCGGCTGCACCGCGGATGGTGTTGTGTCCCATGGCGACAAAGCGGATGCCTTCTCTGACACGGCCGACGGAAACAGTCATGGCTCCTCCGCGGTTTCTGTCAAGACGCGGCTGCGGGCGGTTGTCGTCCGGCAGATAGAGCACGCTCTTCTTCGGCTGGGTCGGCAGTCCGGTAAACGGAGCTTCCCAGGTCTTGAAGGCGTCGATAACCTCATCCGGCGTTGCCTTGATGTCAATCCAGACGTTCAGGGTGTGGCCGTCGATGACCGGAACTCTGTTGCAGGATGCGGATACAGAGAAAGGAGCGCCGGTAATTCTGCCGTTTTCAAAGGTTCCCATAATCTTGTTCGCTTCGCGTGCCATCTTCTCTTCTTCGCCGCTGATGAACGGGATGACGTTGTCGTAGATACCGAATGCCGGAACACCGTCGAAACCGGCACCGGAGATTGCCTGCATGGTTGCAACATTGATATTCGTGAACTCGAATTTGCGCAGCGGGGCAAGAGCAGTTGCAAGCATGATGGTGGAACAGTTCGGGTTCGTAACAATGAATCCGTCTCTGTTGTGATTCTTTTTCTGGACATCGATTAATGCCGCATGCTCCGGGTTGACCTCGGCAATCATGAGCGGGATATCCTCTTCCATTCTGTGGGAGCTGGCATTACTGCAGACACCGACACCTGCATCGGCAATATCGGACTCGAGCTTTCCTGCAAGTTCTGCCGGAAGCGCCGAGAATACAATGTCACAGTCTTTGACAGCATCGACATTTGTCGGGGAAACAATGAGTTCACCTGCGTCTTCCGGGAACGGAGAATCAAGACGCCAGTTGACAGCATCTGCATATCTTTTTCCTGCAGAACGCTCGGATGCGGTAAGAGTCGTCAGCTTGAACCAGGGGTGGTTTGCAAGAAGCTGTACGAATCTCTGGCCGACAGCACCTGTCGCACCAAGAACACCTACGTTAATCATACGAAAATATTGGTTGTCCTTAGTAATAAGGCGTCGCACAAAAGGCATATAGTGGGCAGGGACAAATACCTATATCGGCAAATGATGAAAGTTACCCCCGCTGAGCTTCGGCAGTGATGACGCAGGGTCCTGATGCCGCCTGTTTTCATTTTGTGGATGAAGATTGACTGTTCTTTTCCACTCAAAGAGGTTTATATGGAATAAGCACAGAAATATTACGTAATCTAAAAAAGGTAAAAACACATGGCTAAATTTTTACGTCTTAGAGGATTCTTTTCCAAACTTTTCGGAAAGAAACGGTCGCGTGTCGGTATTTACGGACCGCCGAATGCAGGCAAGACCACACTCGCAAACAGAATTGTCCGTGACGTTACCGGAGAGGCGCTCGGTCCGGCAAGCGAGATTCCGCATGAAACCCGCCGTGCAAGAAGGAAGGAGGGCGTCGAGATTAACCCGGGCAACGGTGCCAAACTGACAATTGATATCGTTGATACGCCGGGAGTCACCACGAAGATCGACTACCACGAATTCCTTGAATACGGTATGGATCAGGAAGAGGCAATCAACCGTGCACGCGAAGCAACCGAAGGAGTTGCCGAAGCTATGCACTGGCTTCGTGAAGATATCGACGGTGTTATCTATGTTCTCGACAGTACCCAGGATCCGTTCATGCATGTTAACATCATGATGGTCGGTATCATTGAAGCAAGAAAGCTTCCGGTCATCATCGTTGCAAACAAGATTGATCTGCCGGATGCAGCACCGCAGAAGATCCGCAGCGCATTCCCGCAGCATCCGGTTGTTGAGATTTCCGGTCTTGAAGGAAACAAGATGGAAGACCTCTATAAGAAGATCGGAGAGGTTTTCAAATGATTCAGGGTGTTCAGATTGATATGCTCTCTGCAGAGAGAGTTTCCAATATGACTTCCTATGAAAAAATCCGTCATATCCTTGATGATGTCCACAACGGTTGCGTTGTTGTTCTCGAGAAGGGTTTGACTCCGGAAGAACAGGGAACCCTTCTTGAATCGACCATGATGGAAATTGCCCCGGGTAAATTCTCCGGCATTGAAATTGAAACCTATCCGGCAAACGACAAGAATACCAGACACGGTCTCGGAAAACTGTTCGGAAGAAAAACCGAATCCCAGCGTCTGATGGTTATCGGTCCGGTTGATCAGCTGAAGATGATTTCCCGTGAGAAAGACCGGCTTGTCGGCTGGGTATCCCCGTCCTCCGAGTAAGAAAATAGATGCCGCACAAGTGCATGAAATGCGGACGTGAGTTCCGCGACGGTTCCATAGAAATTCTCCGCGGGTGTCCGTCCTGCGGAGGGAAGAAATTTGTCTACGTCAGCGACCGTATGAAGAATGCGGATGTTCTGGAGGAAAAGAGCGTCCAGAAGATTGCTGAAGAGACAAAACAGGAAGTGCTGGAGGTCCGTCCGGAACACGCGGCGGATGTCCGGCCGACCGATATGCTGGAACGCGTGGAAAGCGTCCGTATTATGGGAAAAGGAAAATACGAGCTCAACCTCGAACGCCTTGCTGATACTCAGGATATTATCATCGGCATGGGCGGCGATGGAAAATATATGCTTGATTTAGCATCGATGTCCAAGAAGAAGCGGTCTTCTTCCCGGAAATCACGCAAATAATTTTTTAGTTTTATTTTTTCTCCCAGACGGTTACACCGTCCGGATTGGAGAGTGCGTCTTTCGTAAACACCGGTTCTTCGACGCCTGCTTTTCTCTGCTTCTCGAAATCACGGAGTGCTTCTAGAGCATATTTTGCAAGGATGAGAATGACGATGACATTGACTATGGTGTGCACTCCCATTGCGATATCATTCAGTTTCCAGACAATATCCATGGTAGTAATCGAGAGGATGAAGACAAGAATCAGGATGCCGATTTTGGCTAGCGTGATGATACGTTCATTTTTAGTGAGGAACCGCAGACTCATCTCTCCCATAGAAAAGGTTCCCATCATACTGGTGATGGCGAAGACAAAGATGAATACGGTAAGTACAATGGCTACCGCCATGCCCATTGCTCCGGAAGACGAGAGACTGGAAATCATGGATATATTTTCTCCGTTCACTCCCAGTGCTTCTCCGCCGACCAGAATCATAAATGCAGTTGCAGAACAGATAACCAGCGTGTCGATGAATACGCCGAATGTCTGCACCAGTCCCTGGCGGGCCGGGTGAGCGACATCAGCTGCAGAACTGATCATGACCATGGAACCGTCGCCTGCTTCATTGGAGAACAGGCCGCGCTGGACACCGACGAGAATTGCCCCGCCGAGCAGTCCGCCGATGCCCGCTTCCAGACTGAACGCTTCGGTGAAAATCAGAGCGATTACTCCCGGGAGTTCGGTGATATTGCAGCAGACGACAATGACTGCAAGAAGAATATAGGCTCCTGCCATGATTGGAACAACAACGTTGGAGACTTTTGCAACCCGTTTGATGCCGCCGATGACAATAATGCCGAGAAGAAGACAGATACCGAGTGCGACTGCCCATACCGGAAGACCGGTCAGGTCAACAATAGATGTAGTCACCGTGCTGCCGAAGGTTCCCGACGTACAGATACCATAGGTGAGAAGCGACAGGATTGCAACACCGGCGGCGAACTTCGGCTTCTTCAGAGCGTTTTTGATGGTGAAGAAGAGACCGCCGACAAATCCGCCGTTGGCACTTTTTTCCTTATAAATCTGACCGAGCGTAGTCTCGATGAATGATGTGGCAGCCCCGATGACGGCAAGAAGCCACATCCAGAAGATAGCTCCGGGTCCGCCTGTCGTAAGCGCAACGGCAACTCCTGTGATATTTCCGATGCCGACGCGTGTACCGACACCTATGCAGAATGCATGGAATGAAGAAATTTTATTTCCGTCGGAACCGGTTCGTGCATTTTTACCAAAAACAGATCGGATAGAATCTGCGATGCGGCGGATCTGGACGCCGCGGGTACGTATACAGAAATAGATTCCTGCTCCTGTGAGAAGGAATACAAGGATATACCCGACGAAATCAGCAACTCCAGTTACGCTTTCCAAAATATCTGCCATATGTTATTTTCATATTGGCGGTTCTGTATGATATAGATTTATCCGGACGTCCCTGAGGATTTGCGGAAAAAAAGGTAGTGTCCTGCTGATGGCAGGAATGTTCAGTTCTTCTTGCTTAAGGTAAAGGAGAAGTTCATGTCTGCAATTTCGTCCTCGATGATTCCCATCCTGTATGGATTCAGTGTTACTTCCATGATGGTGTCATTTACGGTGATATCAAAGGAATAGCCGAACATAGTTCCCTGGAAACTGTTTCCGCTGACGTGACTCCAGGTTGCGTCAAAGGTTTTGCTGATATCACCAATCAGGGTTGAAGAGAGTTTTAAGGTGACATCTGCGGATTTGTCAGTGGCAAAATTTGCGGAAAGTTCTGCGGTGCCGACCAGCGGGATGGTTTTCTCTCCGGACCAGGTGCCGACAATGGCGCTGGACGGGTCAAGTACCGTGGAGGTACAGCCTGCTGCGGTGATGCAGCCGACGACAAGCAGAATTGCAAGTGCAATAGAGACAATTTTCTTCATAATAGAATATTGCCGTTTCTGGTATAGATAAGTGTCTCAATAGCGAGAATTTTCTCAATCGTGAGATATCTGCTGCTGAACCAGACGCTTCCCCGCTTCAAATGCCCGCTTCAAATCAAGCGGGAACTGTTCCTTCCGGCTTTTTGCCTTCTCTTGCGGATTAAAGGCAGTCCAGTTGAATTTGCTGTAGTCATTCACCTGAAGCGTGTTGAATGAAAAAAGCGTCTCGGTCGGACCGATTAACCAGCTCATCGTTGTTTTATATGTTTCAAAAGCGGATGCACCGAAGTCCCGGAACTGTTCTTCCGTTGCATTACCCGATGACAGCAGGAGTACCGGGATCTTTTTTGTATTGCAGCACATATTCTCCGTATTGTACGTCAGATACTGAAACATCAGACGTTCATATAATGCACGGAACGATGCGGTCAGATCACCGAAATAGAGCGGACTTCCGATGATAAGCGCATCTGAAGAACGGATTTTTTCCAGCGTTTCCGTCAATCCGTCTTTATGGATGCACGTACCTGCATTTTTCCCCAGTTTGCAGCCGAAACAGGAGATGCATCCGGTAAATTTCTCCAGCTTGAACAAATCAACAAATTCGATTTCCGCACCGTTTTCCGCGGCTCCTTTTGCCGCTTCCTGAATCAGCATATCGGTATTCCAGCCTTTTCTCGGGCCGGCATTAACAGCAATAACACGCATGATAGTGTCCCTGATATACAGTTTGTTCCGCAGGGTATAAATTTGAACGGTTTTTCTTGGAACGGAAAATAACAAAAATAATGAGTATGACTGCCCGTTCCGGTTCTTTCTATCTGCACGTATCCCGGAAAGTGAACAAAATGGCGACTGCCCAATCCGCGTACTAGTTAAAGGAGGAAAAACAAACAGTAAAGTATGATTGAAAATACCGGACCTGGAAAGACCTCTTTTGATACGGTCGCTCCGTCCGCTCCCGACCTTACCGATCCGCAGTACATCCTCAGCGAAAACGAGCAGCTGCAGGAGATAATCCGTTCCGAACGGAAAGAAAACGATATGCTGCGTATCGAAAATAACAAACTGCGGATGGACAACAGTCAGCTCAAAAAGGAAAATAATCAGCTGAAGCGTCTTCCGCTCTTTGTAGCAGTTGTCGTTGAAAAAATGGACAACAATGAAGTCTACCTTCGTCAGATGGGTAACAACCAGGAATATGTAACCCAGACCTCCCCGGTGATCTATGACAAAATAAAAGTAGGAACGAAGGTTGCCGTCAACAATACTCTTTCAATTGTGAAAATCATGGGCGAATCGGTGGATGCCCGTGTCAAAGTCATGGAACTCGAGGAGAAACCGGATATCACGTTTGAAGATATCGGCGGACTGAAAGATGAAATCGTGGAAGTCCGGGAAGCTGTCGAGTACCCGCTTACCAAACCGGAGGCATTCGAACGGTTCGGTGTTATCCCGCCGAAAGGAGTTCTTCTGTACGGTCCGCCGGGAACCGGAAAAACCCTCATTGCAAAAGCCGTTGCAAACAACGCCGGTGTTCCGTTCATCCGTCTTGCAGGTTCCGAACTGGTGCACAAATATATCGGAGAAGGAGCACAGCTGGTCCGTGATCTCTTCTCTCTTGCCCGCGAACTTGCTGCGGAAAACAGCGGTGTTGTAGTCTTTATCGATGAAATCGATGCTGTCGGCAGTATGAGAACCAATGACGGAACCTCGGGTTCTGCGGAAGTCCAGCGTACGTTAATGCAGCTGCTTGCGGAAATGGACGGATTCAATAACCGCGGAAATATCCGCCTGATTGCCGCAACAAACCGTCCGGATATGCTTGATGCAGCACTTCTCCGTCCGGGAAGATTTGACCGTCTGATTCAGATTCCTCTGCCGGATGAAGCCGCAAGAACGCAGATATTTGCCGTACATACAAGAAAGATGCAGAATGCAAAGGCGATGGGAAAAGTCGACATGAACGCTCTTGTCTCCCTTACGGAAGGACTCAACGGAGCACAGATTGAAGCAATCTGCCGTGAAGCGGGAATGCTTGCCATCAGAAGCGACAGCAGGAAGATTTCCGAAAAGAATTTCCTTGATGCTGTATCCAAGATCCGCAACAAGAAAGCAGACGCCGCCTGCGACAATATGTATCTCTGAACATGTACCTTATCTGCATCGCAAAACCGGGCATAGACCTTGAAGCGACGCTGCATGCATCTGAAACCAGCAGACATATTCTCCGTTTCTATCATCCGAAAAATATGAAATGGGGTGTGAGAATCGAAGTTGCCACGGTTTCAAGTGCGCTCTCGCTTCTGAGCGAACTGAAATGGTATCAGATGCGGTATATGTCCCGCACCCTGATTGAAGATCCGGAACACGGCGTTTATCTTACTCCGCGGCTTGCTCAATCTGTATACGAAGACCGTACAGTAGTTCTGAGCGATGTCTGGGAATCCGCGTACCGGACAGCGGTACTTGAATCCGGTGAAGTAATCAATATTCCTATGGGAGTTGATACTCCGTCTGATACACAGGTTTCTTTTGCGGTCTGGGGAACCGCCGAGGAATCCCCCTGATTTTTCCGACGCATAGTCTCATTATCCACCAGTGCCAATAATTATCTGTTTATGGCTCTGAGAATATCTTTCACAATGGACACTCCGATTGCGGAGCGTATTGATTTCTTTGCAAAGAAAGAGGATATCGACCGCAATGAGGCCATCCTCCGGCTCATCGAGGCAGGTCTTGCAAAAGCGGAAACAGACGGCATCGTACCGCCGGAGAAGGAACGTGACTATAAACGGGAACTGCAGCTGCAGAAGAATATTGCCGCAATATCGGGAAATCTGGATGAATTAAAGAAGGAAATCAGAGCCATGCATCATCTCATCAATATGAATCAGAAGACACCTGAAAAGAAACGGACTCTTTTCACGAAGGAGTGAATATGAAAAATATCTATGTTATCGGACACCGGCATCCGGATACCGACTCTGTCTGCAGTGCAATCGGATATGCTGCACTGCTGAACCGCAACGGAGGTTCTTCGTATATTGCAGCACGGTGCGGAGATCTGAATGCTGAATCGAAATATGCCTTGAAGAAATTCGGTGTTGAAGACCCGACGCTGGTGCTGAACGTCGAACCTGCAGTATCAGACCTCCGTTCCGCTCATATGGAATGTGTTCCGGCAGCAACACCCACCATCGACGTCATTGAGATGATGGACAAATATGATCTGCGGAATCTGCCGGTTACGGATATGGAGGGAAAACTCATTGGTCTTGTGAGTGAACACGGTCTTGCCCGTGCCTATGTTTCCGACACGAAAGTGCGGAATCTTGTGGTATACCCAATCAAGGTGGATGCGCTTGCCCGGATTCTCCACGGAAAAGCCATTGTAAAGAAACATGATGTTTTGGAGGGGTCGGTCTATATCTCCATTGATGCTCTGCATGTAACCCTGTCTCATATCACAAAGCAGGATATTGCGATTGTCGGTGATGATGAGCCGACCCAGCTTGCCCTGATTTCAGCCGGTATTGCGGCACTTATCATAGCCGATTCCGCTCCGGTCGGGGAACGCGTCATAGCAGCGGCTGAAGAGCACGGTGTAACGGTGATTGGAACACACTTCGATGCGTTCGGGGTCACCAAGATGATTCATCTGACCCTGCCGGCTGAAACCATCATGTCGACCGACGTTCCGACCGTGCACATGGAAGATTCTCTCGACTATGTAAAAGAAATCGTCTCCAATACCAAGTACCGTACCGCCTGTGTTGTTGATACAAACGGAAAACTGCTGTACACCATTTCCCGCAACACCCTTATGGACGATGTAGCGAAGTCGGTGATTCTTCTTGATCATAATGAATACAGCCAGGCAGTGGAGGGAATTGAATCCGCCGATATCCTGGAAATTATCGATCACCACCGTCTCGGTGCAATGACCACGCTGAAACCGATCCGCTTCGATATGGAACCGGTCGGTTCAACATCGACAATCATTACCGGACGCTATATTGAAGAAGGTGTCACACCTTCAAAAGAAATCGCAGGAATCCTTCTTTCCGGAATTCTTTCCGATACACTCGGTCTGAAAATGTCCACCACAACCGCCTTTGATAAGAACGCGGCTGCATATCTGTCGCAGATTGCCGGCGTCAATCCGGAGGATTATGCAAAGGAACTGATTTCAGAAGGCATGGCCCTTTCCGGCGTCACCCAGGGGGAACTGCTGGAGCGGGATACCAAAGAATTCACGCTCTCCGGAAAACGGGTTGTCATCGCACAGATTATGGTTCCGTCCTATGAATATGTGGAAGGAAAGGCGGACCATATCTATAAGGCCCTCAATGAAAAACTGCAGGGACCGCAGGCTCCGGATATCTATATCGCGCTCTACACGAGTGTTTCCGAGATGGGGTCCGATATGTTTGCAGTGGCCGACGACAAGGTACTCGCAGGCAAAATGAACTGGGTTGTTCCGCTGCATCTCCCGGGCATTGTATCCCGCAAGAAGGACTTTGTGCCGAAATTCGGCAGAATGCTGGAAAATCAGCTCTGACCCCCTCTTTTTTCCACCTGCACCCCTGAAAAATCACAGCATATCATAGGGATTTTATCCTATGAAGAACAAAATATCTAATCACTATGAATGATGCTGAGGTCTTAATGAACCCGAACAATCTGGTTCGGTATCTGAAAAAGAGCCCGGAATACTTCACCAAGGATGATATCATCCGTTTCTGTGAAGAAAACAACATTGAGATGGTCAACTTCCACTACGCGGCTGCTGACGGCAAGCTCAAGACTCTGAATTTCTATATCTCTTCCAAAGAGTACCTTGACACGATTCTTTCCGACGGAGAGCGTGTTGACGGCAGCAATATCTTCCCGTTCATCGAGGCAGGAAGTTCCGATCTTTACGTCATCCCGCGGTATGCAACTGCTTTTGTCGATCCGTTTGCAGAGATTCCGACCATCGACCTTCTCTGTTCCTACTACGACAACACCGGAAAAGCACTGGCTTCCTCTCCGGAATATATTCTGCGTACTGCATCTGAAGTCTTCAAGAAGAATACCGGCATGGACTTCAAGTGCCTGGGAGAACTCGAGTACTACGTCATCTGCGATGAAATCGAAGAATACCCGGGCCGCGACCAGAAAGGCTACCATGAATCTGCACCGTTCTGCAAATTCGAAGACATGAGAACTGAAGCAATGCGCATGGTTTCCCAGGCAGGCGGTAAAATCAAATACGGCCATTCCGAAGTCGGCTGCTTCACCAAGGATGGAAAATACTACGAGCAGCATGAAATCGAGTTCCTCCCGGTCGATCCGGTTCTTGCCGTTGAAGAGATTATTCTTGCAAAATGGATTTTACGCAACCTCGGAGCACAGTACGGCGTTACCGTTTCCTTCGCACCGAAGATTACTGTCGGCAAGGCAGGTTCCGGCATGCACTTCCACATGATGGCGGAAAAGAACGGAAAGAACCTTATGGTCAAAGACGGCGTCTTATCCGACACCGCAAAACGCATGATTGCCGGCATTCTTGATGTCGGAGATGCAGTAACCGCATTCGGAAACACCATTCCGACCTCCTACCTGCGTTTAGTTCCGCATCAGGAAGCTCCAACCTACATCTGCTGGGGAGACAGAAACCGCTCTGTTGTCGTACGTGTTCCGCTCGGATGGAACGGTTCGACGGATATGGCTGCAGAAGCAAACTTCGGTCTCAGAAGAAAGGCAGACAAGATGTCCAAGCAGACCTTTGAGTACCGTGTTGCAGACGGTTCCGGCCAGCTCTACGAAACCGTTGCATCCCTGATTATCGGTGCAATGCACGGACTTGCAATGCCGGATGCACTTGACCAGGCGGCAAAGCTCTATGCTTCCGGAAATATCTTCAACCAGGAATACAAGGACTTCCTCAAGACCTTAAAGCAGCTTCCGACCTGCTGCTATGAGTCTGCAGAAGTACTTGACCAGAAACGTGAACTCTTTGAGAAAGACGGAATCTTCCCGGCAGGCGTTATTAACGCACAGATTGAGAAACTGAAAGCATATCAGGACAAAGGATTATCCGACAGCATCTTAGGCAATGAAGCAAAATTCGCAGAACTCGTCGAACAGTACATCCACATCGCCTAAACGCCGGTTCCGCGACGCTTTCAAAAAAGGAAGTTTCCTGGGAACCCTTGAACGTGCGCTGGGGGTATGGTATCCCGGTCCGAACGACAAACCGGATGATACCAATCCTCTGATTCAGACGGCATTCAGAAATTACCTCGTAAAACGTCTGGAGAAAGACTGTGTCTGCGCCCCGAGAGAGGATCATGCCCTGGGTGAACCGGACCTGATTGTTCTCCGGAACAGGGATGAAAAACGCTTTGACGTTGCAACCTGCTACCGGAGTCAGATGTTCATCGGAGAAGACGGTGAACCGTATCTCCCCTGGACGACGCAGGAAACCTACGACAAATTCCGAGCATATGAAGAATCTGAAGGAACCACGGTCTATGTGGTTATCGGTCTGCACGGATACGCCGATGCACCGCGGTTTCTGTTCTGCCTCCCGCTGGAGAAAGCGGCAATAGATCTCAAAAAAAGCATCATGTCCTCCTTCGAAGTGAAAGAAGGAGCGGCATTATTCAACTAATTTTTTCGTCAGAACCAGACGGAAGACGTCCGGATAGAAGTAATTTTCCCGTTCTTCGGCAATGGTGAATCCGATTTTTGTATAGAAGTTTCTGGCTGCGGTATTATCTTCTGCTACGGTCAGGTGGACGTTTTCGACGCCCAGTTCCCGCATTCTGGTAAAAAGAGCAGTCGTGAGTCTGGTGCCGCAGTCCTGTCTCTGATGGTCTGATGAAACGCCGATGCGGATGAGCTTTCCGGTTTTCGGATTATCCAGATGAATACCGCCGAGAACATAACCGATGATTTCACCGTTCTTTTCTGCAACGAAAAACAGCGGACCGAAGAGTTCCTCGATGTGACGGAAAAGAACATGACCGCCCATTCCGGAAAACATTGGAGCGTCAATCCGGCAGATCTCCGGATAATCAGCGGGACGATAGTTTCGTACAGTTATCTCTTCAGTCATACAGATTCTCGGTTAACATATATCATTGTGGTTTCAATCACTAAAAACTAACGTATATTTTATGATAATTTAGCGATTTACAGCGTTAAATCACTTATTTGGGTACCAATGCCCCGGTCCGGGTAATCTCTCCCCGGTAAATGCGGGTTGAGGAAACAGCCTGTCCGTCCTCGGCAAAGACACAGGGAATTGTGTGAAGTTCCACTTCTTTCAGTCCGGCGGCACGCCGTTTCTCATTGATGAGATTTCCTGCAGGATAGGTTTCATAGCTGACAACCAGCGCATCAAAATCTGCGGTCAGTGCGGGACCGAACGGGTCGGAGAGCGGTTCTATGAGGCAGGCTGCATCAAATCCTGATTTTGCAATCCAGGATACCAGATCCTGTTTTCTGAGTTCGTACGGCCGGACCGTATGTTCTTTGCGTGAAGCAAATGCATCGGTGGTGAGACCGATGAGAACAGTACCGTTGCTTCCTGCAAGCGTAAATGCACGCTCCAGAAGTTTCCGGTGGCCGATATGGAGAAGATCAAATGTTCCTGCGACAATAACTCTCATTCGTCATCAGTCTCCGGTACAGGCCCGCGGAACCAGGAGAAGACTGCTCCGATAATGCCGAGTACAGCACAGATAAGCATGGCTATCTGCAGTGCATGCGTAAAGGCTCCGTATACGGACGGTTCCAGCATTTCGGTGCTGCCGACAAATACCGAAATACATGCCATGCAGATTGCCGTCGAAATCAGCATGCCGTACTGCCGGACCACTGATATAATGCCGGATGCGGTGCTGTATTCCTTTTTCGGCACTGAATTCATGATTGTCGTTGTATTCGGTGCAGAGAAGAGCGCCGCACCGAAACCGATGATAATCTGCGATACCGTGATGAGCCAGAAGACCGCGGTCGAGAAGAGACCGAGGCACGAAAGGCATACAAGACCGATGACGGTCAGAACCATACCGATGGTGACAAGAATTTTCGGATCAATTTTATCGGAAAGTTTTCCGGCTACCGGGGTAACAATAACCTGAATCAGCGGCTGGAACAGCAGAATCATGCCTGCTTCCGTAGCACTCAGTTCACCGACCGACTGCAGATACAGACTCACCATGTAGACAACACCGTACGCTGCAGCATAGTTCAGCAGTGCCGCATAGGAGGAACGGGCAAATCTTTTGTTTTTGAAGAAAAGACCGACATGCAGAAGCGGGTGCTCTTTTCTTTTTTCATACCAGATAAAGAGAATCAGCAGTGCAAGACCGAGTGCCGCAAGAACCGGCGAGCCGAAATCCGTGATGGTGGACAGACCGTACATAAGGAGGAACGTGGCTCCCGCGTAGATGAGTGCACCGAGGATATCGAATTTAAAGGTCGGTTCCGTGAACTCAGTCTTCAGGAAGAAGAACACCATGATTCCGGAAATAAGAATCAGCGGCACCATAAGGATATAGATACTCTGCCAGCCGAAAGCATCGGTAAGAATACCGCCGAGGAACGGTCCGAGCGTGAGACCTACGTAGACCATGGTGGTATTGATGCCGATGATAAATCCGCGTTTCTCTTTCGGGAAAATTCTTGTAAGAATGGCAAGTCCGGTAACCATGATAAGAGAAACGCCGAGACCGGCAAGAACACGGAATGTCAGAAGAACCGGATAATTCCAGGCGAAGATGGAGATGAAACAGCTCAGAACAACAATGAGCGATCCGATCAGGTAGGATTTTTTGTAGCCGATTCTGTCCACAACCCAGGATGCCGGTACCAGACAAATGGCATTGGCCAGGATGTAGGCAGTTGAAAGCCACCCGAGATCACGGGCTGAGACCAGGAAATCTCCGCCGATGACCGGCATTGCCAGGATAATCATGGATGCCAGCAGCGGATTCATGATGGTTCCAAGAGATGTAGCAATCAGAACGAGGATATTATTCTTACTGGTTTGTTCTGCCATAGTTGCATTCTTCTTTCAGGATACAGGACCTGCAGTCAGGATTCCGTGCGGTACAGACTGCCCGTCCGTGGGATATTAACAGAAAATTCACATGTTCCCAGTATTCGCGGTCAAACAGTTTCAGAAGATCCTGCTCAATCTTTTCCGGTTCTTTGTGGGACGAAAAGCCGAGTCTCTGCGACAGACGTCCGACATGCGTATCTACTGCGATGCCGCAGGTTTTGTGAAACGCGTGATTAGTGACAATGTTTGCTGTTTTTCTGCCGACACCCGGAAGCGTAATCAGTTCTTCGATGGTGTCCGGAACTTCACCGTTGAAATCGGAAACTAGTTTCTGAGCAGTTCCGATGATATTCTTCGCCTTGGCGTGATAGAACCCGGTTGGCTTGATGATTTTTTCCACGTCGCTGATATCTGCCGCGGCAAGCGCAGCTGCATCCGGATATGTGCCGAACAGTTCATCTCTCAAACCGTTGACGGTTTTGTCAGTGGTCTGTGCGGAAAGAATCGTCATAATCAGAATTTCAAACGGCGTCCGGAACTTGAGAAAGTTCATATCATCACGGGTATGGGGATATTCCTGATTCAGGATATCGAGAATATGTGATGCTGTAACAGATTTCATAGAAAAGAAATGGGGCAGCCCAGATTCGAACTGGGGTCAAAGCGTCCCAAACGCTCTAGGATGGACCAGGCTACCCTACTGCCCCTTTGTGCTCTAAGTAATTGGATGTAATAGTTTAAAAAGAGTGTGGTATTCTCTTTTATTTGAGCGGGAAGGAAACGGTCTTTTCGCCGACGACTGTTCCGTTGAATTTGCCGCCGATAACCGCATCCTCGAGCAGTTTCGGGTTTCTTCCGTCGATAACCGCAATTGGAACACCGCTTCTTTCGGTAACTTTCGCCGCAACCAGATCAATGACCATGTTGGATCCGGCATTCATGCGTTCCTTCATGATGAGATCAATCAGCTGCTGCGGGGTCATGGTGTCGAATTTCTTTGCATTCGGGTCCTTTTTCGGATCTGCGGTATAAATGCCGTCCACTGCAGTCATGTTGATCATGACGGATGAGCCGGTCTCTTCAGCCAGGGCGGCAGAAACTGCATCGGTGGTCTGTCCCGGAATCACACCGCCCATAACAACAATCTTTCCGGTGACGCCGAACTCTTTTGCCTGCAGATAGGATTCGGCAACACGCGGATAGGCGTGGTCTTTCAGAGCGCCGATAAGAAGCGCTGCATTGATACGGGTGACCATGATGCCGATTTCATCGGAGCTTGCCTCGTCAAGTCCGATATCGCGGCACGCGCCGATGTACCGGCGTGCTTCTCCGCCGCCGCCGACAACGGCGAATACCTGGATACCGGCTTCATGAATGCGAATCAGTGTTTCTGCCCATTCGTTCAGACGATGAGCTTCTAAGGATGGAACCAGAACGGAACCTCCGACAGCAATTACTACCCGAGTCATACTGCTCATATGTATGTAAAGGATAGCATATAAATTCCGTGAATTCCAGCATCTTGAAATAGTTTCACGGTATATCTTATACCCACTGTGAAACAAAGCGTTGCATACGGTCTCTTTATTTTCTCTCTTCTTATTACCGGAGCGAACGGCATCATTGCAACCAATGTCGCTCTCTCCAGTTCCGAGGTCGTATTCATGCGGACGCTTATTGCAAGCATCATTATGACGCTGCTGTTTGTTCTTACTAAGCACCGTTTCACGTTCTGGAAGAATAAGCGTGATTTTATTCTGATAGCGCTTTCCGGCCTATCCATGGGTGTGTGCTGGATTTTCCTCTATCAGGCATATATTGAAATCGGCGTGAGTCTTGCAACACTCGGCTTCTACTGCGGTCCGATTCTTGTGATGATTCTCTCTCCGCTTCTCTTCAAAGAGCGGTTCACCTGGGTAAAAGTCGCCGGATTTATTGTTGTCGTTGCAGGATTCCTGCTGGTCAACGGCATTGCAACACTGTCCGGTGCAAGCACCTTCGGTCTTTTCTGCGGAGCAATGTCTGCCGTATTCTATGCCGCACTGGTTATTCTGACCAAGAAAGTCAAAGTGATGACCGGTATAGAAAATCCGCTGTTTCAGTTCATCTTCAGTTTTGTTGCCGTCGCCGTGTTTGTTTTCTGCACAGAAGGCGTCGGATTCATCGGCACCATCTCCGGACACGACTGGATTTTACTGCTGGTGCTCGCTACCGTAAATACGGTTCTCGCCAGCACCCTCTATTTCACCATGATAGAAAGAATCTCTGCGCAGACCGCATCCATTCTTTCCTATCTGGAACTGCTTTCCGCGGTGGTATACTCAATTCTCTTCCTCGGAGAACAGCTTACCCTCCTGCAGTTCATCGGCGGAATGTGTATTATCGGCGGAGCAGTATTTGCGACGGTCTACCGGTCAAAGAAAACTCCGGATAAAAGTTTGTAGAACGCTGCAGTTTATCAGTGAGACAGTAGTTACAATTGTTTTTTACAACTGTTTAAAGAAAAGTCTGTAGAACGTGGGGTCGGTGGGATTTGAACCCACAACCGACGGGTCTCTCCGACAAGCGCTAAACTGTATCAGGAGCAATCTAGATCAGTGCTCCAGCGGGTCATCATCAAATCAGCAGACCCGATAGTTCATCATACGCTAAGACCGCTGGAGCCCGTCGCCCTTCCGGATTAGGCCACGACCCCGCTCTTGCGTTACATAATTGCATTTGCAGTTTATTAATGGTTTCGTTTTACCAATGCGGAAATCTGACTGATTCACATCATTTATCATTTTATCCCTGCCAATACTATGATATGAATATTGATTTCACAAGCATTCAGCCGGCAACTATACCGCATTTCAAAGACGGTGAAGGTTCCGTTACCGCTTCCATGCACGTCGATGCATCCGGAAAAATCATGACGGCACGTATCCATACTGATTCATCCATCGGCATGCATACCCATGAAACAAACTATGAGGTCTGTTATATTGTAAGCGGCGAAGGAAAAGCCGTCTGCGACGGAAAAGAGGAGCTGCTTCTTCCCGGAGTCTGCCACTACTGTCCGAAGGGATCGGCACATACCATCATCAATACCGGTTCAGAGGATCTGGTTATGTTTGCCGTTGTTCCGGAAGCACCGTAATTTGATTTTATAATCTCTGAGAACCCATAGATGTAGATATGTCGGAGTTCCGCAAGTATCTTCTGGAGGCCGAAGGCGATCTGGCCGGTAAGGACTACAGCGAAGCTCTTCTCAAATGCGAGGATCTGATTAAGGAAGATGCAACCCCGCTGAACATCAAAATCGAAGCGGTTCTTCTCTCCATCAAAATTCTTACCCATATGGGAAATTATGATGAAGCACTCGCCCGGTTTCTGTCATCGCCGTCGCATTCCTGGAATCCGAAGACAGAACTGGCAATTATCAATCTCTATGACTTATTTTACGACAAGGCTGTCAGTTCCTACAAACGCGGCGACTACCGGATGGCCCGCATCCTGACAGAAGCATGCAGACGGAAATGCGAGGCTGTTTTTAAACGCATTCCGGTGATGCTGAAGGGAAAACTGATGGATTTGCAGAATCTCCAGCAGCTTATTGATTTAAAACAGAAATAAATCAGTTATCCGAACGGTTTGATGAGAATAATTGCGAGGACAACTGCGAGGATGATACAGAATATCACGAGAAAGCGGATATCATGGCGTGTTGCTGTGACCTGTTCCGGGCGGTGCGGCACACGAATCGTCTCTGTTTCCTGTTCTTTATAGGGATTTTCCGCTTCAAGTTTGGTAAACTCGGCATGCTCTTCGGCGGTGAAATCCTCGTCGGGAACAAGCTCTTCTGCCGGTGTGACTTTTTCCTCCTCACTCATAGTATGAGAATACATCTGCTCTGCTACGTTAAATATATCTCTTTCCATAATGATACACTGATACCATGAAACTGAACCGTCAATCGCTTTTTCTCCTGATAGCTGTCTGTCTGGCAGGCTTTATGGACGGACTTGACGGTTCGATTGTCAATATCGCCATGCCGGTGATTGCCGAGGCATTCGGCACTGATACGGGAACCATTTCCTGGGTTGCCATAGCATATCTTCTCATGGTTGCCGGAACGATTTTTATTTTCGGCAATATTGCAGCCCGCGGTCATATGAAAAAGATTTTCATTCTGGGCTTTACCCTGTTTACTCTGGCATCCGTCTTCTGCGGACTCTCAGCATCACTTCCGCTGCTGATTGCAGCCCGCGTCATCCAGGGACTGGGCGCCTCAATGATTGTTGCCTGCGCCCCGATTATCTGCGTCAAATATCTGCCGACAAATATTCTTGGGTTCTCGCTTGGACTGCTGACGGCAATGACCTCCATCGCCTATGCTGCAGGTCCGGCGCTCGGTGGTATTCTCACGCACTATCTTTCCTGGAACTGGATTTTCTGGATTAATGTCCCGATTGGTGTTTTCGCCGTCATCTATATTCTGAAGATTCTGCCGAAAGATACCCGGGCTGCCGCAGACAGATTCGACTTCCGCGGAGCTGTTCTGCTCTTTATAGCAATGGCTTCCGGCGTCTATGCCGTTGAACGGCTGCCGCATCTGGGTATTGCCGACCCGCAGATTCTGATTTGTCTTGCTGTCGCTCTTGCAGCGCTTGGATTCTTCTGTCTTGTGGAACTGAAAACAGAAAAACCGCTCATCAACATCCGTGTTTTCAAACTATTCTCGGTAAATGCGGTTGTGCTGTCGTTTCTGATTCTGCAGGTTATTTACTCGGGATTTTTCTATCTCCTGCCGTTCTACCTTTCCAACGGACTGAATATGGACACGCTGATGAGCGGACTTCTGATGCTGATTCCTCCGGCGGTAACTGCTGTCTTAAGTATTCCCATGTCCAAATGGTCCGACCGGACCGGACGGCGCTGGTTCTGCGTTGCGGTAATGGTAATTCTCACTATCACCGGCGTTATTTACGCCTTTATTTCCCCGACCTGGAACATTGCCGTTCTTATTCTCGCCCTTGTTCTCATGGGTATTGACTTCGGGATTGCAAGCGGCCCTGCTTCAAGCAGAATCATTGAAACGATGCCGGAACAGGAGCGGGAGATGGGATCAACACTCATGATGACCTGTCTCTATCTTGGAGCTGTGCTTGGAACGGCGCTTTTTGCCGCACTGTTCACTCAGTTCACCGCCCTCGAGAGTGCCGCGGTTTCCTTTGCAGACCTGCCGACCGATCTGTTTATGACCGGATTCAACGGAACGATGCTGGTTGGCGCCTGCATTTCCGTCGCTGCCGTCATTCTCGCGTTCGTGGTAAAGGACCGGAAGAAGTCGTTATAAAGGGAAGACGGCGTAATCCGATATCTTAATACGAGTTTAACGATAATGATTATCCTAAGGAGCAGGATACTTAGATCGACACCCTAAACCCCTGCGGAGAGTCGATAGACCTCCGTAAAACTCCTGCTTCGCCTTTTCTCGAAATTTTCCAAAATTCCTGCAATTATTCTGCTGATGCGTATCGCATTTTTTCATCGGCTGACCGGGATGGAGCAGGGAAGAGATCTGCGCCGTCTGTTTCTTTCAGAATCGTATGGAATGTTTTCTGAAAGTGCCGGAAGAGTTCATTTACTGGACAACTCTTATCTATGCTTACAGCAAACGTATTAAAACACAACATTAGGTGTGTAATCATGGTTACGAAAAAATCTGTAGCAACTATCCTTGCTGTTGCAGTCGTTCTCTTTGCCGCAATCTTTGCAGCAGGATGTACCGGCTCTGACAGCCAGACTCTTGTCGTTGCAACTAATGCCGAATTCCAGCCGTACGAGTACTTCGACGGCGGAAACATTGTTGGTATCGACATTGAAATCATGGAAGCTGTCGCCAAGGAACTTGGCATGACCGTCAAGATTGAGAACATGGAGTTCGATTCTGTTATCACTGCAGTCGCATCCGGCAAGGCAGACATTGTCGCATCCGGACTTACCGTCACTGAAGACAGAAAGAAGAACGTCGACTTCACCCAGACCTACGTAACAACCAAGCAGGTTATCACGGTCAACAAGACTGCAACCAGAAAGATCATCAATGGTGTAGACGACCTTGAAGGTGCAATCATCGGTGTTCAGCTCGGAACCACCGGAGATATCTACGTCACCGACTACGAAGGCGACGAAGCAGGAACCAAGGTTGAGCGTTACAACAAAGTAGCAGACGCATTCCAGTCCCTGAACCAGAACAAGATTGATGCAGTTGTTGTCGACGAACAGCCGGCAATCAAATACTCCGCAATCTCTGACGACCTTGTCATCCTTGAAGAGGAGTTCTCCCTTGAAGACTATGCATTCGCAATCCAGAAGGGCAACACCGACCTCTTAAACAAGGTCAACGCTGCACTTGACAAGCTGAAGGCAGACGGAACAATTGATGCAATCATTGCAAAATACATCAACTAAATCTGTCAAACACAGGTGACTGAGAAATCAGTCACTTTCAATTTTCTACATTTCTGTTTTCCTGAAATTTGCTCTGATACTCCGGCTGTACTGTTCTGCATGCCGTGTTTGCGATTTCGGGAGAATTTACTCGGGGGTACGGTCACCGGTTCTGTAAGACAACTGCTGCTGAAAAAAGTAATAAAAGCGGGAGTTACTGCATCTCACGCTTAGCTGAGGATTTTTCTTTGGTGTCACGCTGTTTTCTTACCAGATGTTTCGTGAGAAGCACTCCGACGAGAATTGCGCAGATAACGGTCGCAGACAGGATGAAGATGTGTGCTCCTTCATACTCTGTACCTGCGAGAATTCCGGATGATCCCACCAGGAAATAGACGGCAATACCTGCTGCTGCAGTAATGCCTGCTCCGAGAAGGCCCAGGAGAACCGCCTTCCGGTTCGCTTCTCTTCCTTCACCGGAAACTTCCATACCGAAAATTTCGGTATGCGGGGTCTGAGTATATTTTCTTTCGTTCATGCACCAGTCGGAATAACGAAACGAAGGATAATCTTGACGATCAGGAGAGCGATGAAACCCCAGGAGAGGTACGTCATTGCAGTATTGACACCCTTGATTCCAAGTCCCTTCTTTCTCAGGGATTCACTGATAATAGCACTGACAACCGCAATTGCCAGGATAATTCCTGCAAAGATAAAATTATACGGCACTACAAGAATGTGCAGCCAGTCATCGGCAAGATAGAACGCGAATCCCAGCACTGCAATAATCATTAATATCAGAGAAAAAACAGAGAGTCCTGCTTTTTCAACCGGTGCATTTGCATCTGTCATGATAGTGTATATGCAGTTTGAAAATATAATCCTTCTATCCACTGGAAAGGCGATATATTAAACATAGTCTGCAACGCATAATATTGACAAGTAATTATGCCGGATTCTACCTTAGAAAACGATATTTATATTCTGGCTCTCCAGAATGCCGTAAAGAACAAGGCGGTTCCAAGAGCCGGTGCGGTTCTCGGAAGTGTCATGGGAGCTCACCCGGAACTGCGCTCCCAGGCAAAAGAGATCAACGCTCTTCTTCCAGCAATTCTTGCAAAAGTTGAAGCATTGTCTGCTGAGGAACGCGAAGCAAAACTGCGTGAACTGAACCCCGAAGCCATCGAAAAGATGCATGAGAAGAAAGAGCGTATTCACGAACTTCCGGAACTGCCGGATGCAGAAAAAGGCGTTGTCATGCGGTTTGCACCGAACCCGTCCGGACCACTGCATCTCGGTCATGCACGTGCCTCTGTTCTTAATGACTACTATGTCAGAAAGTACGGCGGAAAGTTCTACTACCGTGTCGAGGATACCGATCCGAAGAGAGTCGATCCGGAAGCATATGACATGGTTATTGAGGATCTGAAATGGCTCGGCATCGGCATCACTGATGTTGTCTACCAGTCCGACCGGTTCCAGATTTACTACGACCATGCACGTGAGCTGATTAAACTCGGCGGCGCCTACATGTGCACCTGCGACAACAATGAGTTCAAAGAAAAGAAGCTGAAAAAACAGGCATGTCCGTGCCGCGACCTGTCTGTTGAAGAGAACCTCAAACGCTTTGACGACATGCTTGCAGGAAAATACAATGAAGGGGAAATCACCATGCGTGTCAAGACCGACATTACCCATCCGGATCCGGCAGTCCGCGATTTCGCCGCAATGCGTGTCCTGAAAAACCCGAAGCACCCGAGAAAACCGGAAGTCTTTGTCTATCCGCTGATGAACTTCTCCGTTACCATCGATGATCACCTGCTCGGCATGACCCATGTCATCAGAGGAAAGGATCACATCGCCAATACCAGACGTCAGGAGTACATCTACAAATACTTCGGCTGGAAGATGCCGTACTTCTACCATTACGGCAGAATGTCGATTGCAGGTCTTGAACTTTCCACCTCCGGCATGAGAAAAGGAATCAACGAAGGACTCTACACCGGCTGGGACGACATTCACCTCGGAACACTCCGTGCACTTGCCCGCCGCGGAATCCAGGCGGATGCTGTCCGTTCCTCGGTTGTGGATATCGGCATGGGAGATACCGATATCTCCTTCTCCTGGGAGAATCTCTTTGCGGCAAACAAGGCCATCATCGATGCCGATGCAAACCGGTACTTCTTCGTGCCGGATGCAGTTGAAGTCACTGTTTCGGGTGCTCCGGAAACGACAGCACACGCTCCGCTGTACCCGAACAAACCCGAACGCGGAGAACGCCTCCTGAAATTCACCGGGAAGGTTCTTCTGCCGAAATCCGAAGTTGCAGCAGGTAAAATGCTCCGTCTGAAGGATTTATTCAATATCAGAATCACCGGGGAGACCACCGCAGAATATGCAGGAGATTCTCTGGCTGAAGCAAGAAAGGAAAAGGCAGCCATCATTCAGTGGCTTCCTGCAGAAACCGCAGCACCCTGTTCGCTCCTTACTCCGGATGGCATTCAGGAAGGATTCACCGAACCTGAGGTGCAGCAGTACTCTGGAAAGATTGTCCAGTTTGAGCGTGTCGGATTTGCCAGAATTGACGCGGTGGAAAACGGAAAAGCCGTAGCCTACTTCACCCACCGCTGAACATCCATGTCTGCAGCTGACGTTGCACGTCTCCTGTCCGCATCCGCGGTATTGCCGGGCGAAATCCGCCGTGCTGCAGTTCATCTTCCAAAACCCCTGCGAAAAAGCCTCTACGATGTCTCCTCTCCGGAGCACCGTACGGCTGAAGGTATCTTTTTTGAAGCACTGATTTACGAAATGCTGCTTGCAGAAGGCGAGACGGCAGACTGCATTGCATCAGTTGCCGCCAAATTCTCCGATGCTTTGTATCTTCCGTACGACAAATACTCGCCTGACGGGCTCTGGTATTCGAAGGACGGGGAGATCCGGTTCAAAGTCGGCGGGCGGGTAAAAGCGGAAATGGATCTTCTGATTACAACCGCCGACGGCATCAGAGTGTTTGCCGAAATTATCGTCAATCCGGCAAAGGCGGCAGGTCTTGCGGGGGAAGTCGCAAAAAAGAAGGAACTTCTGCGCCGGTTCTACGGCGGCTCCCCGCAGTTCCTGCTGATAACGGCAGACAGCCTGAGTTCCTGTCCTGAGTATCTGGAAGAGACGGATGCGTATGCCGCGGTTCCTGGAGGAAACCTGGCGTATCTTTCCATCAGCCCGGGCGAAGTTCTCGGAAAGAAACTTTCCCCCGCATTCAGTTCGAAACGGGTTGACGGGAAAAAATGGTAATAATCACCCGATAATCGAGTGTTTCGATTCTTCGAGGATCTTAATTTTATCAAGACTCCACAGACGCATCTGACGCGATGTCTTTTCCAGACCGAGTTCTTCATCCGAGTCAACGGAGATGATGTATGCGTCAAGCAGGGAAAGATGCATTCTGTTGGCGGCGACGGCACGGTGGTGACCGTCGACTAAAATCAGATTGTCTTTTCTTTTTACCACAATCAGCGGTTCGGCAAGTCCGCGTTCAATCTCGTAGGTTCTTGCTTCAAGCTCATCGGTGTAGACTTTGTCCTGCGTCGGAATCAGGTTACGGATGTCAACTTCACCGCGGGTCAGGTGCGGGTCGAGATGATAGAGATTTTTCAGCGTGTCGATATATTTGTAGACTTTGTCCGGCGTGACACGCTCAATCTGGGACCGGATGATATCGGCGTTGGTAATCAGACCGACGCATTCTCCTGTCGGACTGACAACCGGAAGTTTCTGTACGCAGAACCGGAACATCTTGCGGGCGACTTCCGTCATTCCGTCATTCGGGGCGGCTTTCAGCACCATCGGCTGCATCAGCGGGGCAATGCCGTCGCTTGACTTTGCACCGACAATATCACGTGCGGCAATCAGACCGACGCCTTTTCCGCGGAGAAGGACCGGGAATCCGTCGTGATGCGTTTCACGGATGGTGTCGATAACATCTTTTACGGTCTGGGTTGCGTCAAGCGTAATAACCTCCCGGGTCATATATTCGGATACCACCTTCTTTTCCGTACTGATAAGTCCCGGATGGGTTGCAGCAACAAGCGAGTGTTCCGGCGTCTTGTCGATTTTTACATCGCCGAGGGTAATGATTCCCATCGAGCGTGCCGTCTTTTCCAGACCAAGCTCCATGTCCCGTGCAAGCGTAACCACGTATGCGTCCAGTTTTTCCATCTTGAGTTTGTGAGCGGCGACAGCACGGTGGTGACCGTCGACTAAAATCAGGCGGTCTCCGGATGCAACAACAATAACCGGTTCGGCAAGTCTCCGCTCCAGTTCATAGATTCTGCCGTCCAGCTCATCCTGGTTTACCGACTGCTGGGTCGGATGCACTGCGGCGACGGGGACAAATTCGCGTTTGAGCGTTGAATCCACATCATAGAGCGTCTTGAGCGACCGCTGGAAGTTGTAGACCTTTTCCGGCGTGACACGCTCAATCTGGGAGCGGATGACATCAATATTGGAGATAATGCCGAGAACGTTCTGTGCTTCGTCGATGACCGGAAGTTTCTGGATGCCGGTTCTGAAGATGCGGCGGGCAACTTCGGTTACGGTTGTGTCCGGAGTTGCCGTAATGACATGACGCGTCATGCTCTTGTCGATGCGGGCGGAGGGAAGCTCTCCGATGATATCACGTGCGGCGACATATCCTGCTATTTTTCCCTCACGTGTCACCGGGAATCCGTCGTGATGCGTAGTTTTGATGAGGTCGATAACATCCTGAACCGTCTGGGAGACGTCCACGGTTACGACATCATGCGTCATATAGTCCGAGACCCGTTTTTTCTCCATCGTACTGATACTTGGACGCGTGAGTAATTAACCCCTTCTGTATGTTTGTGCAAACCCTCATTTAATAGAGAGAACAAATACTAGAGACAATCATGCTCGATATTAAAATGGTCAGAGCCACACCGGAAATTGTGCGTGCCGACCTGGAAAAACGTCATGACCTCGAAAAACTCGCCTGGGTTGACGAGGTTCTGGCACTCGATAAGCTCAAACGCGAACTGGAAGGACAGAACAACGAACTGCGTGCACGGAGAAATCAGATCGGAAAAGAAATCAGCGCCGCAAAGAAATCCGGTGCAGACCCGGCTCCGCTGTTTGCCGAAGCAAAGGAGCTTCCGCTGAAAATCAAGGAAAACGACGAGAAGATGGAAGAAGCGGTGGAAAAAATCCGCTACTATCTGATGCGTCTTCCCAACATCCTCCACGAAAGCGTTCCGTACGGCAAAGACGACACGGAAAACGTTATCGTAAAGACGGTCGGAACGCCAAAAGAGTTCGGCTTTGAACTCAAGAACCACGGAGAACTGGCGGCGGCAAACGGCTGGGCTGACTTCGAACGTGCAACGAAAATCAGCGGTGCAGGCTTCTACTTCCTGAAAGGAAACCTTGCCATGCTTGATCTGGCGCTCCAGCGCTTTGCACTCGACACCATTACCGCCAAAGGATACATCCCGGTTATTCCGCCGTATATGATCAACCGGAAGTCCTACGAGGAGGTTACTGATCTGGCCGACTTCGAGAAGGTTATGTACAAGATTGCCGATGACGATGAATATCTGATTGCAACGGCTGAACACCCGATGGCTGCCATGTACCAGGATGAAATCTTCGAGGAGAAGGATCTTCCGCTGAAGATGGTCGGCATTTCCCCGTGCTTCAGACGTGAAATCGGTGCTCACGGTCTTGACTCCCGCGGTCTCTTCCGTGTTCACCAGTTCACCAAGATTGAGCAGTTCATCTACTGTATGCCGGAGGACTCCTGGAAGTTCCACGAGGAACTGCTTGCAAACGCAGAAGAGATCTTCACCAAGCTGGAACTCCCGTACCACGTTGTCAATATCTGCACCGGCGACATCGGAACCGTCGCGGCAAAGAAATATGATATCGAAGCATGGATGCCGCGTGACAACGAATACCGTGAAGTCGTTTCCTGTTCCAACTGTACCGCCTACCAGGCATGCAGACTCAATATCCGTGTCCGTGACGCTCACGACTTTGAATCCAAGCAGTGGCTCCACACCTTAAACTCCACCGCTGTTGCAACGTCAAGAGCACTCCGCTGCATCCTCGAAAACAACCAGTTGGAAGACGGAAGAGTAGTCATTCCGAAGGTGCTCCGGCCGTACATGAACGGTCAGGAATACCTCTAAAATCTTTTTTTTCTGCCTGTTCAGGCCCTTTGATTTGCCCGGTGCCGGTACAATGCAGATACGTACATACCATTCGTGAATTTTCAGACATTCCGGTTTTAGTGCAATTTTCACACTTTTTTTTAAACCCCTTTTACGCTCATTTTGAACTTGTTTTAGTGATTAGGGGCTTATTTTAGTGCATTTTTAGTGTAATTTTAGTGTAATTTTAGTGCGGCCGCACTAAATTCCGTACTGCCGGCGGTACACAGAGCTTCGGATACGGGAAGGCGAAATGGTCGCGGCTGCCGGCAGGAGACGGAAGAACATCGGAGGAGAGGTCGCGGTATGCCGAGAGATAGGATACTGCCCAGACGAGTGCATCGATCCGGTCCGGCGACTTCTGGTCTCCGGGCGCCCACTCGGTCATCTGCTCTTCGAGTTCGGGGAAGGAGCGGACATGGTGGACCTTTCCCTGTTCATAGAGGGCAACGACCGGTTCGGCACGCAGGGCTTTTCCGCGGGTGGCATGGACCGCAAAGCAGGGGATGTTCGGATTGACGGTTTTAATCGTGTGTTCGACCATTTCACCGCCCTGGTTGCTTTCATAGACCGCACCGTCGAGTTCGCCGTCCTCATAGGCTTCAGCGACTTTTTCCGCCCACTCCCGCGGCGTTCCTTTGAGGGAGTCGTCTCTTAGGATATAGAACTCGCCGTTTTCATCCATCGCCGCCGTGATGATTCCCGTCTCATCGGATGTTTCATTTGACGTGACGGCGACATCGACTGCGACGACGGCACGGGGAAGGTAGCACGGGGCTTTGGGGACGCGGGCGGACTCGATCTGCTCCAGCGTAAAAAGTGCGCCTTTGCGTTTATCAAGCCATTCTCCTAAGAGGAACCGTCTTCTCTGGCGTTCCGGCAGTGACTCGAGCGTATCCAGATAGTCTTTCGGGATATGCGGATTGTCAGCAGGATTCATGGTCATGACGCCGTAGCGTTCGGGATGCTTGACCGGCATGCGGGTTTCGGGCTGAATCTTTTTCACGAAGAGCTGGTAAAGCCAGTGGGTCTTTTCCGGCGGGTTGCAGTCGACAAAGAGCCTGGTTTCGAGACCGGCGTTAACCTGTTATTGGGTATCAACCCGAAACAGGTTAACCTCCGGTTTGCCCGAGCTGTCATCGAGAACATCATCGAAGATGAAGACGGGCACCATCTCTCATCTGAAAAACTCGATGAATTATACTCAGGCAGCATCGAAGATTGCCAGCGAATCTTTCTCGAATGCTACCGGGAGATGTACACCCTGCCGCCCGCAGAAAGCCACGCTGTAAAAAACGCACTTCGCCGGAGGAAGCCATGACGCTGCGTGAAACAGCAGATGAATGGTTATCTTCCGGCGTGTTCACCGATGCTGAATCGTTCTGGAAGACTTCGCTTTATGATCTTATCCTGCTTATCCGCGGGAGAACGAAACACCGGCAGAATGAGATGCTTGTTCAGAACATCTACGAAGGAAATCTGCTGGCAATGATTGCGAATACGACACCCCGCGGATCCAGAAAAGTGTACAAGTGGACTGACTTCTACAGAGACACCAGCAAGACAGAATCAAAAGAAATGACATCTGAAGAAATTGCACACAAGCTGCATTTGATGTTCGGAGGTATTTAATCGTCGAGTGAATGGAGCTTTTTGGTGGATCGTAAAGCTTCATCCATGTCTGCGGAAATCTTCTCCACATCCCAGTCTTCTTCCGGGAAGAACCTGAGAATGACGGATGAAAGAGATTCGTTCTCTTCACGATGAGAAAGAATGCGCTGATATGCAGCATCCGAAATTTCGATTGTATGCATGAAGTATACTGTTGCCGTTCCTGGAATAATATCTTCCCGCTGAACCGGCACAGCCACAGAAAAACCGGAGAATAATGATACAAAATCACATGAACTCAACGAACGGAG
>R18__coassemble_1331_pt1 | contig 37977 bp, 48 predicted proteins | sample R18__metabat2_low_PE_056 | metagenome-assembled genome bin R18 | reverse complement strand
CGACTACTGTACTCAGATACGCGAGTTCTCGGGAAATAGTCAACGCTGCACCCCCTTACTTTTCTGAATTGTTACAAACATAAGCGGAAGCTATACTTCGATTATCTAAAATCTTAACTAAATGATAGTAGATTCTATTTTGATAACTTAATTGAAAAAATAAGAAATTTTGCCGTCTTACTGACGGCTGGTGAAATTGCTTGCAATGAATTCGCGGATCATGTGTGCTGCGACCATTGCTGTTTGACCGTTGTCGTTTGGAAGAACTTCCACGTAATCGAATCCGATTGCGTTCGGTGCCAGGCGTCCAATCATGTCACGGACATCAATCGGCATAAGACCGAATGGTTCCGGTGTTCCAAGTCCCGGCGTACAGCAGCAGTCAATTCCGTCTGCGTCAATGGAAAGGTAGAGATCATCAGATCCAATCAACCCGGCAACTTCATCGAGAATGGCTTTCATACCGCGTTCACGGACATCATCTGCAGTATAGAGATGATAGTTCTTCCGTGCGTTTTCGAATTCTTCTTTACATCCGCTGCGTGCGCCGATGATAACGATGTTTTTTACATCTTCTGAGACACGTGCTGTTACACAGTCATGGTTGTAGCGGGTTCCGCGGTATTCATCCTGGGAATCCAGGTGGGCATCGCATACCACATACCATTTCGGTTTCAGAACTTTTACCGCACCAATGGTGACTGAGTGTTCTCCGCCGAGCATAATCGGAATCTTTCCGTCTTTTTTGATGTCAGCAATAATGTCTGATACCTGTTCGGTCATCATATCCGGAAGACACTCGACATAGACATCCCCCATATCGTGGAGTTCTGCTTCTCCGAGTTCCAGGTCGTAGCGCGGAATATATGTCTCTAAGTTGTAGGAAGCCTGGCGGATTGCACACGGTGCATCACGGCAGCCTGCTTTGAAGGAGGTTGTACCGTCAAACGGAACACCAAAGATGACATATTTTGACGCAAAGTATTCACTATCTGCGTCAGCAAAAAGAGTTGTTGAAAAGGACTGCATAGATATTTTGCAGACTTCTCAATTTAGAGGTCAAGCTTGCGCTTGCCGAGAGATTCAATGTATGGGACTTCCTGTGCCGGCTGGAAGTTTGCAACGACCTCATCCGGAACAACGAGTTCAAAGTTGTTGAAGTCTTTCATGTCCATGAAGGTAACGACGTTGCCTGCGATGGTCAGAATCTGTCCAGTCTTTCTCTCGACAATCGGTGCGTAGATAGTTGCGGAGGTCGGGGAAACGACAGAGCGCTTCTGACCGTCGAAGATACCGACGACATCAAGTCTTGCTTTTGCTGCACCGTGCTTTCCCGGCTTGGAAACAGCAATGCTCATAATCTTACACGGCTCGTCGTCAACAACAACGTAACGGCCTTCTTTCAGTTTTCCAACTTCGGTCTGTTCCTTCATTGTAAATCTGATAATATATGTGTGGTTTTTCTTTAAGAGTGTTACTCTTCTCACTCTAAGGCAAGCATTGAAAATGTTAACGTACCAATAGATATGTACTATGATTTCTCCGGATGATTTCCTCAATCTCTGCGGAAAAATTGCTCTGCAGATTGAAGATGCGCTTGCTTCGGTTATCGGCACGGAATTCGGCGCCGAAGAGCTCTGCATGGGTGCCGACAACACGCCGACCGAGCGCCTTGACAAGATTGCCGAGGATATTGTCCTGGAGGAATTCAGAAAGAACCGTGTCTGCAAGTATGTTCTTTCCGAAGAGGCGGGCATGGTTGATGTCGGAGGAGACTCCGGTATCGCCTATCTGGATCCGGTTGACGGTTCCTTCAACGCAGGAGTCGGCATTCCGTTCTACGCTCTTTCGGTCGGATTGTCCGATGGAACGCAGATGGTTGCTGGTTATGTGAGAAATCTTGCTCTGCATGAGACATTTACTGCTGTCAGAGGAAAAGGCGCATTTCTGGACGGAAAGCCGATTACTCCCTCCAAAAAGGACTCCTTTGAGACCTGCGCTCTGAGTGTCTACGCCCGTTCTCCGGAGATGAAGCGCCTGCTTGACCTTGGATACTCCAGCAGGAGAAGCAGAAAGTTCGGCGCTTCCGCTCTTGAACTCTGCTATGTTGCCTGCGGAAGAATCGAAGGATTCCTGGATCTCCGCGGAACGCTTCGGATTACCGATGCCGCAGCCGCGATTCTGGTTCTTGAAGAGGCAGGAGGCATTGTTACGCTGCCGGACGGTGCACCATGTGACTTTCCGGATGATGTCAGATGCGGACGCTGTCTCTTAGGCGCGAACAAACCGATGCATGCAGCACTTTCTGCATTAATGAGGTCGCTATGAAAATCTGTATTGTTTCCAAAGTCGAGTCACGCGATGCGCTTGATCTGGCACAGTCCGTCGGGTGGGAACTCTCCAATCAGGGACACGAAGTTGTCTACGAAGAGTCCGTTGCCGCCGAACTCGGCTATTCCGGGGTGTCATTAGAGAATCTCTCCGCAGATCTTGTGTTTGTCATCGGCGGCGACGGCAGTGTTCTCCGCGCTGTACGGCTGATGAAAGATCAGATTCCGGTTCTCGGTATCAATCAGGGACGCGTCGGATTCCTTACCGATATCGAAAAGGACACGGTGTCTACGGTATTCTCCGGACTTAAACTTCCGCTTGCCGTTGATTCGCGCATGCGGATTTCGGTTCAGTGCAATGAGCGCAATCTCGGTTCCGCACTGAACGAAGCGGTGATTGTCACCTCCCGTCCTTCAAAGATGCTTTCTTTCAACATCTTTTTGGACGGGAGAAAGATTGACTCGTTCCGTGCAGACGGTGTGATTGTGAGTACGCCGACGGGATCGACTGCCTATGCCATGAGTGCAGGCGGCCCGATTGTCGATTCCGGCGTAGAAGCGATTCTTCTCGTGCCGATTGCGCCGTACATGCTTTCCTCGCGTCCGTACATCTTCAACTCAAAGTCCGAAGTCCGGATTGAAGTTGAGTCGGTTAAGACCGGACTCCTTGCGATTGACGGACAGGATCAGTACGAGATTGCCGACCAGACCACGGTTATTATCAGAAAGGCGGATGAACCGGCACGCTTTGTTGACGTCGGCCGGACCTTCTTCGAAAAAGTGGAACAGAAACTCAGGGAGCACTAATATGGGATTATTCAGTAAAAAGAAAGACCCGGCATGCGAGGCGGATATCGAATCCTCCCGCTGGTTTGCCGAAGCACAGAGACTCATCGATGAAAAGCGCTATGATGATGCGCTTCACTGCCTTGACAAATCAATTGCGGCAAACCCGAACAATGCTCTGGTCTGGCATGAAAAAGGACGCATGCTTGCGATGATCAACCATGAGGAGTCGTCGCTTGCAGCCTACGACAAGGCAATCTCGCTCAAGCCGAATGTTGCCGTCTACTATCACAACAAAGGAGACACGCTCTTCTACTTCAAGCGCTATGACGAGGCGGACCAGTACTTCAGAAAAGCGCTGGAGATGAATCCTGACGATGTGGTATTCCAGACCAGCCATGCCCGTTATCTTGCCCAGGTGAAGCGCTTCAAGGAGGCGGATGCAATTATGGAGCATCTCTGCAAACTGGAGCCGCGTGTCGCCCAGCACTGGTTCTATCGTGCCGAGTTCATGGTGATGGCAGGAAAACTCCAGACCGCTGTCGACTTCTACCGTGCGGTCATCCAGATTGCTCCGCGTTATTCAGTTGCCCACTTCAACTGCGGTAATGTTCTGGCAAAACTCGGAAACCACCAGGAAGCTGTCCAGTCCTTCGAGAAGGCGCTGAAGTACGAACGTTCCATGGTCGGCGCCATGAACAACAAGGGTCTCTCCTACAGTGTTTTAGGCGACCATGCAAAAGCATACGACTGTTTCCGCCGGGTGCTGATTGCACAGCCGTACAACGCCGACGCTCTCTTCAACAAAGGATATGAACTCCTTCAGCTGGAGCGCTATGAAGAGGCAATTACTGCATTTGATACCTGTCTTTCTGTTGCCGGAAACGACAACCGCGACTTGATTGACCGGGCACGGGAAAACAAGCAGCTGGCTCAGTCCAGACTGCAGTAATATTTTTTCGAGAGCGTTCTCTCGTCTTTGTTTTAAAATTGGAAAAATGATTTTGTTGACAATACCGTTCAGCTGATATTGTCGATATTGTATCCTCTGGCGGTCAGAAGATCCTTGACTCTGTCCCGGTGATTACCCTGGAGTTCAATTGAGTTTTCTTTGACAGTGCCTCCGCAGGCAAGTCTTCCCTTGAGATACTTGGAAAGATCTTCCAGGTCAATCTCATACGGGTCGAGACCGTCAACAACGGTAACTTCTTTTCCGTACCGTCTCTTGCTTACTTTCACACTGATACGCTGCTGCTCTTTTGCGACTTCTTCGCAGATACAGAGCTCGATTGGTAAACCACATTTAGGGCAGATGCCACTGTTCATTGCAGTACATACGTTGAACTCGGATAGTTAAAAAAGTGTGGTTGAAATCGGGCGTTTTCAGCCCTTGAAGTTGTAGAAATAGTTGTTCAGTTTCTCTTCCTTGCCGAGTTCGTCCCGTTCATCCGCTGTCATTTCCATGTCGCGGACTCTGCTTTGAAGTGCGGGGCAGAACCGGCAGAAGGTTTCGGCATCGTTTTCCCATTGTGTTTTCACCGGGCAGTAGTAGACGCCTTCGTATTTTTCCACACGGAGGTTTCCCGGAAACGGCATGCCGTCAGGGTGCGGCGGAATATTTCTGATGAATATTGCGAATGCCCCGATGAGATATTTGAGCGAGCGGAGCCGGTCGCCTGCGGTTCCTTTCTGGCAGATCTTTTTTGCCGCCGCTGCATATTCCTTCCAGAGTTTCGGCAGTTTTTCGGTTCCGTGGACGGCATCGAGTGATGCTGTCATCAGTTCGTTGTAGCCGTCGGTTATCTGGATGCGTGCGTATTTTGCCAGTTCTTCGCGGTATTGCGCCGGCAGGTGGCGGATTTTTTCATCGTAGCGCACCATCATGAGATTCAGATCGTCCGGTGTAAAGCGTGCTCCTGCTGCTTTCAGTTCTGCAAGGAGATCTGCTTTCCGTTTGCAGCGGGCAAGCTGCGCCCAGTTGATGACGGTTTGATCCGGTTCGATGCGGTTCCAGAATTTCATGTTGGTACTTCTTTAGTTTGTTTTCCCACGTGATGAGACCTTCGGAAAGAATCTTTAGGCGGTGAACGCCAATAGATAGGTATTCATATGGTTGTTGAAGTTATTGCAACAATAGGAATGATTTTCCTCTCCGCATTCTGGATTATGGTTCCCGCCTACATCCCGAATCCGGCGGCGGCGCTTCTCGGCGGAGGAACCCCGATTGATTTCGGCAAATGTGCAAAAGACGGACGCCGTATCTTCGGCGACGGCAAGACCTGGCGCGGATTAATCGGCGGTATCATTGTCGGTATCGTCTTCGGTCTTTTCCAGATGTTCCTCTATTACACGTTCAATCTGACCTTCCTGCCGGAACACTCGCTCTGGACCATTATTCCGCTGTCCATCGGCGCACTTCTGGGCGATTTGATTAAGAGCTACTTCAAGCGCAGACTGGGCAAGGAACGCGGTTCCAAGTGGCCGATTGCCGACATGTACGACATGGTGGTAGGATCGCTTGCTCTGATGGTGATTGTACTGCTGCTTTCGAGCGGCACGGCATGGTTTGTGGAAAACCTTGTTGACCCGCTTGGCATGCTCTCTCCGCTTGTCTTCGGTCTTGCGGTTCTCGTCGCTATCTTTGTCGTCTCCCCGCTGATGCACCGCGGAACGAATGTCATCGCATATATGGTTAAACTGAAGGATGTCCCATGGTAAGCAAAATTCTTGATTTATTAATTGAATACAAAGCCGTCGAGTTCGGCGACTTCACGCTGGCATCAGGTGCCAAGAGCAAATACTACGTTGATGTGAAAACCGCAATCATGCGTCCGGAGCTTCTCGGCGCCATTGCCGAAGAAGTTGCAAAGACCTATGACTTCGAGGTTATCGCCGGTGTTGCGGTCGGCGGTGTTCCGCTTGCAACAGCAGTCTCGCTTGCGTCCGGAAAACCGTGCGCTATCATCCGCTCGGCAGCCAAAGACCACGGCAAAAGCCAGATGGTTATCGGCAATGTTGCAGGAAAGCATGTCATGCTGATTGAAGATGTGACGACCTCAGGCGGTTCTTCCAAGTATGGTGTGGATGAACTGAGAAAGGCCGGGGCAATCATTGATGCGGTTGTCACCGTTGTCGACCGGGAAGGCGGAGCGTCTGATCTGCTCGGCAAAGACGGCGTCACCTTACATGCGCTTGTGAAGGCATCCGACCTTCTCTAATCTTTTTTCCCACTCAGTAGGGGCAAATAGTTATCTTGTTTCGGCACGAATGAAATAGGGCATGCACAAGGAAGAACTCCTGGAACTCCATCAGATCTTTTCCGATATCAAGGATTACTATCAGGGACTCAATCCCGATCTGAAGTTCCCTCAATATACGGCGCTCAATATTACCCCTGACCAGGTAAACAGGAGCAAGCTCGAGCACAAACACGCGATTTTTGTGCTCGGCGAAGAAATAGCATCGGCAATGAAAGAAATCGAAACCATCTCCTCCCGCGGAATTCCGGCACGGATGCACCAGCTTGCAGAAAATGCCTTAAAGGAAATGGAAGAAGAACGCCAGAAATAAAATTTTCAAAAAAGTATTTTTCAGAAGAGCTTAGTTCTCTTCTTCATGTTTTTTCAGTTCTTTTTCGCGGAGTTCCGCACGTTTGATTTTACCGGAGAAGGTCTTCGGCAGTTCTGCGACGAACTCGATTGCACGCGGGTACTTGTACGGCGCAGTCGTTCTCTTCACGAAGTTCTGAATGTCTTTGATCAGAACGTCGGACGGCTGATATCCGTCGTGAAGGACGATGAATGCCTTGACAATCATGCCGCGGATGTCGTCCGGGCTTCCGACGACTGCGGACTCTTTGACTGCCGGGTGTTCCAGAAGCGTTGATTCGACTTCGAACGGGGAGATACGATATCCGGAGGACTTGATGACATCATCGTTTCTGCCGACGAACCAGTAGTAGCCGTCTTCATCCATGCGTGCCTTGTCGCCGGTGTAGTACCAGCCGTTGGAAAACATCTTGGCGTTTTCTTCCGGATTGTCGACATATTCGCGGATAAGTCCTGCCGGTCTCTGTTCAAGTGAAACTGCGATGCGGCCGATTTCTCCCTGCGGGACTTCGTTTCCGTCGTCGTCGTGGAGCTGGATGTGCCATCCAGGCATCGGCTTGCCCATGGATCCCTGCTTGATTTCCATGCCTGGCATGGTTGCAATGCAGCAGCAGGTCTCGGTCTGTCCGTATCCTTCGCGGATGGTAATGCCGGTTCCTTCGCGCCAGATGCGGATGACTTCCGGATTCAGCGGTTCACCGGCACTGGTACACGTACGCAGTTCGGTGAAGGAGAACTTCTTCAGGTCGGCGATGATTAACATGCGGTAGATGGTCGGCGGTGCGCAGAACGAGGTAATGCCGTACTTTTCGATTAACGGAAGCAGTTCGGTTGCCAGGAACTTGTTTCTGTAGTCGTAGACGAAGATACAGGCTCCGCAGATCCACTGGCCGTAGATTTTACCCCAACCGCACTTTGCCCATCCGGTATCGGAGACGGTGAAGTGAACATCCTTTTCGGTGAGGTCATGCCAGAACTTTGCCGTAACAGTCTGACCCAGCGGGTGTGCGTAGTCGTGCAGCACCATCTTCGGGTTTGCGCTGGTTCCCGAGGTGAAGTAGATGAGCATCGGGTCGGTTGCAAGAACCTTGCGTCCGGCGCTGGAGATGAGTTTCCGGGAAACCGGTGCCGGGTATTTGAGTTCGTGCTGGTATCCTTCCCATGGCGACGGCAGGCGTTCGTTCGGGTCGTCGTCGGTGATCATTCTGTGCTGCAGCATCGGGCATTCTGCTGCGACCTCGTCGACTTTAGCCATGTTTTCGCGGTCGGTGATGACCATCTTGAAGTTGCCGACTTTCATGCGGTAGGCGATATCTTTGACCGTCAGCATGTGCGGGCTTGGACAGAAGACAGCGCCGAGCTTCATCAGTCCGAGAACAAGAATCCACCATTCCGGAACTCTCGGGAGCATCAGAAGGACGCGGTCGCCTTTCTGAATACCGAATTTCATCAGGATGTTCGCCGCCTCGTTGGAGTGGATCATGAGATCCCAGAAAGTGAATTTCTTCTCTTCACCCTTCTGGTTGGTCCAGATCATGGCGAGGTGATTGCGGTCTTTGCGTGCCCAGTCGTCAATCACATCGAAGGCAAAGTTGTAGTGTTTCGGAACATCGATGTGGAACGTCTTGTACGTTTCATCGTAGTTTCCGATATTTCCAGTAGTTTCAGCCATAAATATTGCTATACTGTTTGAATCTTTTAGGATATATTAAATGGGGTGAAAAAAGGAGTTATGTCTCATTAGTTCTGTTACTTATCAGATATGCAGAGATTATGCTTCCGTTCAATGAACCGCTGCAAACAGGAGCAACGTCTGAGTTTCATTGGAAAAAAGTCTACTGAATATTTTTGTAGTAATGTGCAAAAATATTCAGTTGGTTGTATGCTGTATTTATCAGGTTATTTGTCTCTAGGGAGTTTGTCTCATTAGCCCCCACACAAAATAAAACGCAGGAAAAACCAAAATCGGAAGATGGTTTGGCTCTTCAAATCCTAAAGAGACAAACTCGTTATTCTTCTTTGTTCTGCATGGAGTAGCGGCGGATGAGACTTTCCATGGTCTCGATTTCGCTTGCATCCTTGTCGTCTCTGAGACGTGCAAACCGCGGGAAGCGCAGGGCAAATCCTGCTTCGTAGTTGGTGCTTTTCTGCAGTTCGGCGTAGCCAACTTCGAAGACGACTTCAGGTTCGAAGGAGACGGTCTTGCCGTTCTCCGCGATGATTTTGTCTTTGAAGAGTTCGTAGAGGGTTGCAAGCATTGCATCGTCGATACCCGTTGCAACCCGGGAAATCTCGAGCAGTTCGCCGTTTTCATCCTGGCATGCAAGGATGAAGGAACCGAAGACTTTTGCCCGTTTTCCTTCTCCCCACTCGGCACCGGTGACGACGAGGTCGATGGTGTCGACTTCCGGTTTGATTTTGATCCAGTACTTTCCGCGGTTGCCCGGGATGTACGGCGAGCTTCTGACCTTGAGCATGATGCCTTCGTTTCCGGCGTCTAATGCCGCATGGTAGTAGGCTTCGATGTCTTCGGCGGAGTCGCTTACAAACTGCGGTGCGACATAGTCTTTCATGACGCTGGTAAGGATTTCTCTGCGCTCGGAAAATGGCTTGTCTATTAAGGTTTCGCCGTCGCAGACAAGGATATCAAAGACACAGGGACGCAGTTCGATTTTTTCCTTGGCTTCATCGATGTCGTGCTTTCTTCTGATTCTCCGGAGGACTGTCTGGAACGGCATCGGCTTTCCGTTCAGGATGGCGATGACTTCTCCGTCGATGATGACATCGTGGTCGGTTGCAGAAAGGAGCATCTCGATGACATCCGGAAGCGACTCGGTCATCTCTTCAAGGCGGCGTGAGTAGATGGCTCCTTTGTTTCCGACTTTGTGGAACTGGAATCTGCTGCCGTCGTACTTGTTTTCTGCAGCGAGCATTCCGTGGGTTTCGACCATGCCGGTAATGGAACCCTGCTGGGCGAGCATCATCTTGACCGGCTTGAACGGAGTGATGTGCACTTCGGAAAGTTTTGCCGGATTGGTTTTGGCAAGAAGCGCGACTTCTCCTAAATCGTTTAATGCCTGGTGGGCGTGTTCGACGACGGCGGAGTCGATTGCGAATGCCTTGGCGATGGCGTCTTTGACCACACCTTCGCCAACGCCGATACGCATTTCTTCAAGCATCAGGCGGGCGAGGTAGCGTCCTTCAAGCGGTGATGCGTTGGATAAGAGATATTGTGCGGAACGCATCCGCTCCTGCTGGGCCTTGCGGCCTGAGGTTCTCGACATCCCCATGAACCGGTTGTAGACATCGATGAGTTCCAGGTCCTCAGAGAAGAACATCGTCTGCTCACGCTTTTCGAGCAGTCCTTCCACGACAGCTCCTGCATCGCCGGAACTGTTGATTGCGGCAATCACGGCATCTTTCTTTTTCCCGATGACGTAGGCGAGCGCTTCATAGAGGAGCGCCGGTCCGAACTTCAGTTTTTCTGCCGACCAGTCGGGAAAGAGTTTGCCGCGGGTGAACCGGACAAAAACCGGGAGGTCCTCGGTATCGAGCGTCGGAAAGATTTCTGCGAGGAGATCGGTCATCGCCAGGCGTGAGGAAATTTTTTCTATCTCGCAGCAGGTTTTGGCGAAATCAAGAAACAGCATAAAAAAGACGGATGCCCGGTTAGAGCATTCCTTTGATGAGTTCTTCAGCTTTGGCGAGTGCTTCCCCGATCTTGGTTGCGTCGGTTCCGGCTCCCTGAGCCATGTTCGGTTTTCCTCCGCCTTTACCGCCGAGGACTGCACAGACCTCACCAACTAATTTGCCGGCATGGACTTTCTCTGCACCGGATGCGGTGACAACACCGACGCCGTCTGTGTTGGTGATGAGAACGGCAACACCTCCGCGACCTGCAACTGCAGATGCAACGGAGACCAGTTCCTTTCTTGAGATGTCGATTTCCTTGATGACGACTTCAACGCCGTTGACGTCGATGCCTTCAAGGCGGGAAAGTTCGAGGTCGGAGATCTTTGCACGCAGGCGGTCAATCTCCTTTCTCTGGTCTTTCCATTCGGTGAAGAACCGTTCGACGGTTGCCGGGAGGTTCTCAGTCTGGACCGAAAGGGTTTCTGCAGAGGTGTTCAGGAGGGACTGGATGTTCTGCATTGCATCGAGTGCGGCAAATCCACAGGCGAACTCGATACGCTCGACACCGTCCTGGATGTGCTCTAAGCGGAGCAGTTTGATCGGGCCGATTTCACCGGAGGTTACACAGTGGGTACCTGCACATGCCTCCACTTCCGGACCGAACTTGACGATACGGAGTTCTTTTCCTGGCGGAACTCCTCCCTGGTACAGTGCGAAACCGAATTCCTGTTCTGCTTCAACACGCGGGCGGAACTTGATTTCTGCCGGCAGGTTCTGCATGACCAGTTCATTTGCCTTGCGTTCGATGGCACGCATTTCGTCAGCAGTGATGTGGGTGTAGTGTCTGATGTCGAGACGTGCTACATCGGTTGCAAGCTGGGATCCTGCCTGGTGGATGTGCGGGCCGAGGACTTCCTTTGCCGCACGGATAATCATGTGGGTTCCGGAGTGGTGGCGCATCAGTGCTCTTCTGCGTTCTTCGTCCAGTTTAATCTTGACTACATCGCCGCGTTTCAGACCGTTGTTGTTTACTTTGTGGAGAATGACGTCGCCGTATTTGACGACTTCAAGAATCTTGGTGATTCCGACGTTGGAGGTGAAGAAACCAAGATCACACGGCTGACCTCCTCCTTCCGGATAGCAGATGGTGGCGTTCAGAACCACATAGGTGTCGTCGATGATGTCGAGAACCGTTGCCTCCCCATCCATCCTGTTCGGATAGGTGTAGTAGGATTTGTCGGTTGCCGGGAGTTTGTCCAGGCGGTCGGCGAATTTTGCGAACGGGGATTCCGGCTTTGCACCTTCGTTTTCGGAGTGCATGTCGGCAATCTGGGAGTCGAAGTCGTCCGGGATTTCGAACTGTGCACCAGTTTCGGTAAGGGTGTTTCTCATGAGGTCGACCGGGATGCCGTGGGAGTCGTAGAGGGTGATGAGTTCCGATAACGGAATCGGTTCGCCTTTCTTGACATAGGTCTGTCCCAGGCGCTGGACGGTACGGGTTCCTCTTGCAATGGTCTGGTCGTATTTTTCGACTTCGCGTTCGATGATTTCACGGACAATGGAGGGGCTCTGCTCGAATTTATTGAGTCCGATATCTTCCATCTGTGCGACAACGAGGTCTCCTAAGTCCTCGTCGACCTTTGCTTCCTGCATCATGCGGATGCTTCTGCGGAGAACAAGACGTGCCAGGTATCCTTCACGGACATTGGACGGAACAATCAGGTCGCCGAGCATGTAGGCGAGACATCTGGTGTGGTCGCAAAGTGCGTAGATGTTCTCCATCGGGACGATGATTTCTTCCAGGTTCTTGACCGAGATGCCGGTTGCGTCTGCCACTTTCTGACGGAGTTCGCCAATCTTCTCGCCGCGGATATCCATCAGTCCTGCGAACTGTGCGTTCTTTCCGAGGATGTTTTCGATTTCCGCATTGTTCAGGTAGTCTTCCATGCCAGCGGAGTTTAAGAGGCGCGGAATCATGTCCGGGAAGACGGCGTCGTATGCGGTCGGGGTTCCGCATGATGCCCAGGTGAACCGCTCGAGACCGTATCCGGTATCGACGATTCTGAGCGGCATCTCATAGTAGTCCTTGCCGTCAATCATGACCTGCGGTTTTCCGGAGTTCTTGCGGGAGAGGTTCATGAAGACGAGGGTTGCGATTTCAAGACCGCTCATCAGGACTTCAACGGATGCTCCTGCATTTCCTCCGCCGAACCACGGGTTTTCCTTGAAGGTGAGCTGCGTGATGTCTCCGCCGATGGAGTTGACGAATCCGGCACAGAGCTCAAGGCAGCGGTCTTTCCAGTAAATCGGCTTCTCGTCGGTGTTGAAGGCGTGGTGCGCCATCATTTCAAAGCAGGTGAAGTGTCTGCCGGAACGTCCGACGTTGTCAAGATCGTTTAAGCGGATGCACGGCTGTGCAATCGTCAGCGGGTTTGCCGGCGGCGGGCAGGTTCCGCTGGTTACGAACGGCTGGAAGTCGGCGATAGAGGCAATTGTCAGATAGATATCGTCTCTCCAGCGTGCTGCGACCGGGTAGCGGTTGATTCTGGTGTGGCCGTTTTTCTCGTAGAAGGAGAGGTATGCCTCACGCATTTCTGATAAACTGTGCTTTTTAAAGATCGGATTTCCGATGAACTGGTACGGTTCACACGGTGCATCGCCGCAAATCTCGCGATTCGGGTCCAGCGTCCAGAACGGAGTTCCGCATTTTTTACAAATTTTGCGGACATAGCCGTTTTCTTTAAAGAAATCAAGCTGGTATTCGTTTTCGAGCATATATTCACCCCGAATAAATAACTCTTATAGGTTGGTCGTTGAAGTGTATATTACTATGTGTTTCTTCTCTGAGAGGAAAGCGGTAAAACAGGCGTAAAAAAGGGGATTTAGTTCTCCGGAATGAAGTCGCGGAGGTCGAGTTCGAATGCTGCTGTCGGCTGTTCGAGACCGAATGCATTGAGGACTGCCGGGCTGATTTCGCCGAAGACACCGATCTTCTTGCCGTTGGATCGGATCTCTCCGCATCTTCCCGGGATGAATGCCGGGTCGTTTCCTTCGGCTACTTCATAGGAGATGGACATCATCTGGCAGAAAGAGTCGAGAGCTGCATAGATTTCCGAGAAGTCGGCTGCTGCATGGATGGAGGCTGCCGCCATCTTCGGGTAGGTTTCGAGCTTTTCGACGACATCACCGCAGGCGAAGATCTTCTGCGGCAGTTCGCGGGAACGGTTGATGGATAAGGATTCCATCAGCATCGGAAGGATGTCGGTTCTGATGATGGTCTGGTCTTCGCTGATTGGGTGCATGACATGCAGCGCCTTCGGGTTTTCCGGACGGTTCATCATGCGGTAGGAGACCTCTTCGCTTGTCAGGGTGAACGGCGTGTTTTCCAAGTACTGCTGACCGACCATGATATTTCTGACCGTGGTGTAGAGCATCTGTATCGGGTGCGGTTTTCCGACGGTGAAGCTCGGCGGAAGGGCTGCTTCAATTTTGTCGTAGCCGTAGGCGATGGCTGCATCCTCGTAGATATCGCAGTCGTGCATGATATCGGCACGGTAGCACGGAATCTTGACGCTGACCTTGTCGTCGTCGATGACTTCGGTTCCGAAGCGCATCTTTTCGAGGAGTTCGGCCATTTCCTTGGCGTTCATCGGAATGCCGGTAAGTTCGGTGCATGCCTTTGCAGAGACCGTGCGAACCGACGGTTCCAGGTTCGGCCAGGTCTTGCCGTCGACGGAGACGGATTCAACGGATGCTCCCATCTCGACGAATGCGGCGCAGAGGATGTTTACGGCGACGTTGACGGCACGCGGTTCAATGCCGGTCACATCGAGGAGAATGTTTCTCGTGTTTTCCGTGACGCGGGTCAGCTCGCCGTTGATGATTGGCGGGAAGGAGCAGACGCGGTTTTTGGAGTCGACAATCAGTGGGTACTTCGGGAAGTCGCGGACAATCTTTGCGTATGCTTTTCCTTTCGGGTGCTCGTCGAGGATTTCTTCCATCGTCATCTCGACATTGTAGTCGAGCGGAACGAACTTGGTGGACTTGTCTGCTGCGATGTAGCGGAACGGACCTTCGATTTTGTCGAGGTCGTGGACACCGATTGCGACCTTCTTTCTTCCGCGTCCGACTGCCCAGTGGAGCGACTCCTGCAGACCCATGAGCGACTCAATCATCGCGTTGTCCATGTTGACGTTTCTGATGACGGCAGAACCGAGGTACGGGCGGATGTCTTTAAGTCCCGGGTCGACGGTGAAGGTAACATCGGATGGTGTGACGGTGTAGACCGGAAGACCGGTTTCGATGCCGAGATAACCGCGTAAGGCGCGTGCGGTTCCTTCAGCGCTGTACAGGTCCGGGCGGTTCGGGAAGTACTGGACATCGGTCTGATCCTCTTCCTCACGCTCGACTTCAGAACCCATCATCGGCAGTTCGTTTCTGATGGTCTGGATGTCGGTTCTGGTCAGGCGTGCCAGATATTCGTTGTTGAGTTTTACAATCGGCATGATTACACCCTCCTGACCGGACTGCTGCGGATCCAGTCGATGTCGCTCTTATAGAGCTGGCGGAGATCTTTCAATCCCATTCTGAGCATGGAGACACGGGAGACGCCGAGACCCCAGGCGAGGACCGGGCACTTGATGCCCCACGGTGCGGTGACTTCCGGACGGAAGATACCTGCTCCTCCCAGTTCGACCCAGCCGAGTCCGTCAACCCAGACTTCCGGTTCGACCGACGGTTCGGTGTACGGGAAGTATCCCGGGCGGAATCTGACTTCCTCGAATCCCATGCGGCCGAAGAACTCCTTGAAGAAGCCGAGCAGATGGCCGAAGTTCAGTCCTTCGTCCATGACGATACCTTCCAGTTGTTCGAACTCCGGAAGGTGGGTCGGGTCGATGGTTTCTCTGCGGTAGACACGGGAGATGGAGAAAGCTTTGAGTGGTGGGTTCGGGTTCTTTGCGAGGTGCTGGATGGAAAGCGAAGTGGAGTGGGTACGAAGAACGCATTTCTTCGAGATCTCCGGGTCCCATTCTCCGCCCCAGCCGGTACTGCCGGTGTTTCCGCCGTTTTTGTGGATGTCGCGGATTGCCTCCCAGCCGTTTGGAAGCGGAAGTTCTTCTTTTAAGTGGAAGGTATCCTGCATTTCACGGGCCGGGTGGTCCTGCGGCTGGTAGAGTGCATCGAAGTTCCAGAAGGAGTTCTGGACAATGGATCCGTGGAACTCGGTGAATCCCATTTCGAAGAGAAGGTCGCGGATTTCATCCAAAATCTGCTGGTTCGGGTGGACGCGTCCGCCGTAGATGCGCTTCGGCAGTTTGGAGACATCGTATTTTCTGAGGTTGAGATTCTTCCATTCGCCGGAGAGAATCTGTTCACGGGTAATTGTTCCGACTTCCTCTCTCAGGTCAAGACCTGCTGCTGCGACCTTCTTTCCTTCCTCGGTGATGGTGATGCGCCACTTGATGTGCTCTTCGACAATGGCAAGACCGCGTTTGACGATGTCTTTGAATCCCGGTGCCTTCGGGTCCATGGACTCGAGTGCTTCTTCATCTTCGCCTTTGGTGAGGATTGCTGATGTGTTGATGGAGACTTCTCCTTTGTTGATGACAACCCAGTTCTTCTTGCGGAGCCAGCCGATGGCAATCTTTGCGACCGGAAGCTTGGTCAGGTCGGCCATTGCGATGGTGCCGGTGATTTTGCTGACAATCTGGCGTTCCGGCAGACCTTCCTTGGCGTATTTTTCTCCTTCCTCGGTTCTCTTGGCGATAACCTTGACATTCTTGTCGAGGGTTACCAGACCGCGGTCGGCACAGAGGTGCGACCACTGGATGACAGATTCGACCGGGGCATCCAGGCGTTCTGCCAGTTCCGCATCCGTGCAGGCGGTTACTTCTGCAAGGGCGGCAAGTACACGTTTTTCATTGATAGTTAAGTCCATTCTTTACCACTCCACCATATGGGCAGTCTCATCGCGTTTCTCTTTGAATTCAGCAAGGAATGCACGGACACGCTCCAGCGTCTCCTTCTTGCAGGTGCCGCACATCAGTTCTCCTGCCTTGCATTTCTGACACATCTCGCTTAATTCGCGGTCGTCATCCATCATATGGAATTTATTCAGCTGATAGATGGCGCACTTTTCGGGCTCTCCGCCGAGCTTCTTCTGTTCGTCAAGAGTCGGTCTTCCGCCGGTCAGTGCGGACATGATCTTCTTCTTGACGTCTTTGTCTTCATCGTCGAACCAGACCAGACTCTCCGGAACCGACGAAGACATCTTTCCGCCCTGCAGACCCATCAGGAAACTGTGGTAGGTCGAGGACGGGAGCAGGAACCCGAATCCGCCGAACTGCTGTTCGATGCCGCGGACCACTGCATCGACCTCTTCGACGGTGTGTCCCGGCTGCAGGTCGATATGACCTTCGTATTTCTTGGATCCTGGGAATGCGGCGGCAACAGCGGTCATGGCTTCCGGTGATGCCGTTTTTGCACGGATACTGATATGGGTTCCGCGGTCTTCTACGAGGAACTGGCGCAGGGCGTTGGTTACATCACGGGTCAGGCGGATGTGCGGGTCCTGGTCGATTCCGACCGGAACAACCGTCGGTGCGACTCCTCCGGCAAGCTGCGGGTAGAGGATATCTCCGACCTGCATCGAGACGCTGATGGCATGGGCAAGTTCAGTGTCGGCGCCGAATCCGTAGATGGCGGACAGGTTCGAGAAGTTGATTTTCGTTGCCGCTTCGAATGCCAGGTCTTTTAAACTGTTGTTGCGTCTCTGGGAGTAGATTTCTCCTTTGAAGCCCAGGGCATACAGACACGACATGTATTCGCGTGCGTATTCATCGCATTTCTCCCATGAGAGGCCGCGGACTGCATGTGCTTCGCGGTCTGCCATGGAGATGAATCCGCGTCCGCCGTGGTTGATGTGCCAGACAACCTCCTTCATGACCATGAGGTGGCCGAAGTGGGGGTGGCCTGACGGCATGAATCCGGTCAGGACGTGGAAGGGTTTTTTATTGACTATTGCGTCGGAGATTGCGTCATATCCGCGGTGACCCTGGATGACGTTGCGCCGCATGAAGGTCGGAAGTTCGCCGAGCTTCTCTTTCTGCGGTTCGAAGGAGTCAATGCCGAAGTCTTCGAACAGGCGTTCGATGTTGACTTTCGGCGTACTTGACCACGGGTTTATTTGTTCTGCCATGATTGTTTCCTGTTGTTACATTTTGAGTCGTGCAAATTCGATGCAGGTGATTTCTTCTTCCCCAATGCTTGCAAAGAGCATCCGTTTTTTGACGCTGTGGGCAAGTCTGACGGAACGGGAGATTTCGCTCATCGGATTTTCCGTTCCCGCCGGAACCGCCTGTGCAAGCATTTCCGAGTGTGCGTCATATTCGGTGTAGACACGGAAGTGGTGGCCGTACTTGTAACCGGACCGCGGGAACATGCCGAGGTCCTTGAAGTAGCAGTAGAGCCGGTATTTCGCCTCGAACTCGGCATCTGCGTATTCTGCGAGTTTCCGGTACGTTTCTGCGGTCATGCCGGTGTCAATCGTCAGGTATCCCTGTTCCAGAAGCCATGCAGTTTCCAGCGGGGACAGGAAAAGGTGACTCATGTCGAGCATGGTGCCGAACCAGTTCTTTACGAGCGGTTCGACTGCATCGCCTATGACACAGGCCGGAACACCGGCGAGCTGGGCGGTAATTCCTCTCGGCAGTTCGAACTTTTCTTTCTCCTGAAGCGATGTGAGCCGGATTTCGTAGTACGTCAGTTCGTGTTCATCATCGAGCACAGCAAGGACAAACTGCTTGCGCATGTTTGCCGCCGCCTTTGCATCGCGGATGATTTCCGTGAATTCAACGAGGTCGCGTTCGGAAAGGATTCTCATGAGGAACCGCGAGTTTCCTTTGCCCGGACGCTGACCGCGGGGGAAGATGCGGAAATCCTGGGGTCCTGAGGTAATGACATAGCCGCGTTCTCTGATGTCGCGGTAGACGATGTAGTTTCTCAGGAATCCCGGGATTTTTGAACATTCGGCCAGGAATGTTTCAAAGGTGTAGCCTGGAATCTCTATCTTCTGGCGTGCGATGAGATAGAGTGCCTCTCTCAGGTCGAGACGGAGTCTGCCGTCTTTCTCTACTCTTCCATAGCCGTTCTGTTCATGCAGGGGAACTGCTTCTGCTGGGGCATAGCAGTATCTGCCATCGAATGTACTCTTCACGCGTGTACTATGTTTGTCGCTCCTTACCATTAAACACTATGTGAAGTCATGGGGAGATGACGGGAAAAATGAGGTTATTCTTCAGTTTCCGGGACGTGAATCTCGAAGCAGCAGCACGGACTTCCGCAGGAGATGCACTCGATTTCCGTCACGGTCACTTCTTTCTTGTAGAACGCGGAAAAGAGAGCCGATAGGATTCCGGTTGAGATGATGCAGCCTCCGGGGACCGGGGAGGGAAGCGTCATGCACTCGTAGCAGTTTCGAACATCGATTCGAATCGGGTTTTCTGATCTTAGCGAGAGGTCGCCGAACTCATAGCGTTTCCAGAACGCACTGATGTTTTCGATGGTTTTTTCGAGAGTGTCGGCGACAACGAACGGTGCAACGGACTCGCCGAGGATGATTCCTCCCCGCTGCAGAACCGGATCAATTCTGATGCCCGACTCGGCCAGTGCGACACGGAAGATATGCGGGAGCATATCCTTGTAGTTGATTTTGTCGTAGTTGGTGTAGGTCTTGCGGATCAGCTCCCGGAACTCGGATGCGGCGGAATAGGAAGACGGCGTGATGATGCCGATGTGTTTGGCCGACAGCCGGTAGATTTTGCGTCTGCCGTCCTTTTCATCGGAAATCCGTTCAACGAGACCTGCATCGAGAAGCGAGTTCAGAAATCCGGAAAGCGTTGATTTGGTAAGGCCGGTTACTTCCAGAATGCGGGGGAATGGGACTTCTTTTTCTGTTTTCAGTAAGTTCAGAATCTGCAGGCGTACCGGGTTTCTCACCGTTGTCACCTGTCCGTCGTGCAGATACAAATCAAGTTCATTCCTGCTGTCGCTTTCCGGCATAAAAATCTGATAAATAGAATGTTTTTCGAGAATATGAATATTCGTGAATGAGCAAAAATGGAAAAGTTAGTTGTCGCGGAAGGGAATTTCCAGCGTGGTCAGGTCGTTGGGGACAATAACCTCGCCGTCGAACATTTCCTTGGCGTCTTTTAAGTGGTTTGCCGATGAGGTGTAGCGGGAGCTGATATGCACGAGTGCAAGAATCTTCGGCTGCAGTGCCGCAGCGACTGCACCTGCTTCCATAGCAGTTGAGTGCCAGACTTCCTTTGCCCGTTCCGCTCCCTCCTCTTCATCGAAGGTTGCTTCGTGAATCAGCAGGTCGGCGTTTGCAAGCATTTCGTTGTCGGTTCTAATCGGTCGTGTGTCGCCGGTGTAGATGAGTTTTCTTCCCGGCCGCATTTTTCCCATGACCTGTTCCGGCGTGACAGTGACCTTGCCGTTTTCGGTTTCGATTTCCACGCTCTGTCCGCGCTGCAGTTTGCCGAACAGCGGTCCCGGTTTCACGCCGAGTGCGATTGCTCCTTCGCGGTCGAAGCGTCCCGGACGCATGTCTTCTTCCAGGATGTAGCCGACGCTGTCCATGCCATGATAGGTTCTGAACGCGGAAACCGCGTATCCGTCGAAGATCATCACATCGCCGTCGGCGACTTCGTATCCTTTCAGCTCGAACGGAATCTTCGGCGTCAGCGTTCTGATGACGTCGATAATCTTCGAGATGCCACGCGGTCCGTAGATGGCAAGCGGTTCGGTTCTGCCGTTAAACGACATCGTTTCAATCAGACCGAAGATGCCGAGGTAGTGGTCGGCGTGCCAGTGCGAGATGAAGATGGCGTTGACGACAAAACCGGTTCTAAGACGCATCATCTGCTGCTGTGATCCTTCGCCGCAGTCAAAGAGCAGTGTGTCGGAACCGCGTCTCACCATTATACAGGATGGGTTTCTGAGCGGGGTCGGTAGAGCTCCGGCAGTTCCGAGGAAGTGGACGAACAGCGTTTCTCCTGCCATCAGAACCACTCCTTAAGGAAATTCAGGCTCTTGGTACCTTCAGGAGTTTTCCGTCCTTCAACGACTATGATGTCTCCTTTGTAGTCTTTGACAATCTTCGGCATAATCTTCTTCCAGGGGATAGTTCCTTCGCCGAGCGGCAGGTGCTCGTCGTGTCCGCCGTGGTTGTCGTGGATGTGCATGTGGAATGCCTTCTTGAGAATTACCGAGCAGAAGCGGTCGAGGTTGCCGTTGGTGTTGGCATGTCCGATGTCGATGGTTGCTTTCATGCCGGTTCCTTCGATGAATCCGTCGATTTCATCCGGGTCCATGCCGAAGAAGTCGTCGAGTTTCGGCATGTTTTCAAGGCATGCGGTAATGCCTGCCTTTTCCGCTGTTTCTCCCAGGTGGATGCAGGCTTCCTTGTGACGCTGCCAGGCACGCTGCGTGTCGTAGCGTGAGACCGGGCTCAGATATCCCGGGTGGATGGTGACCCGGTCGGTGAGTTCTGCCGCCTTGAAGATGGTGTTATCCAGGTCTGCAAGCGTATCTTTCCAGATGCTGTCGTTGACGGATGCCGGATTCAGGTCGCTGAACGGTGCATGCACGGTTACGGCAAGCGAGAACTCGTCGATGACTTTTTTCACGCCGTCGAAGGTTTCCTTTTTATCGAGACGGTAGTTTCCGTCGGCGGAAATCTCCCAGCCGTCGAAACCGGCTTCCGGAATCTCTGCAACCCATATTGGGTCTTCCCAGACTTTCGAGGAAGATGCGAAGTAGACTTTCATGCGAGTTTCTCCAGGGTTCTTCTGACCGCGATTTCGTACATTCTGCGTTCAACTTCGTTCTGAATTTCGATGTCGGCAAGTTCGAGGGCTTTTGCAAGGCCGAAGGAATCCTCGCGGGCATCCCGCTGCTGCAGGAATTCTTCCGTTGCACCGTCGTCGCTTCTTCCGCGTGCCTTGAGGCGGGAAAGACGGGTGGCAAACGCCGCTCTGATGCCGATAAGGGTGAACTGGTCGAAGGCCGAGCGGAAGTATCTGACTTCTGCATCTCCGCGGATGCCGTCGATTAAGACCTTCGGTGCGTCGAGCGCCTTGACCTTTTCTGCGGTAAGGATGGCGACCGCGTCCATGCCGAGTTCTGCTCTTAGCTCCTTTGCGGTTGCGCCGATGTTTTCATCGGTGAGTTCGAGTCCTTTTGCGGTTGTTTTCTCGCGGATGATGTCGCCCATGACAACGACCGGCACACCGCTTTCCGCTGCTATCTTCGAGAACTCGCCTTTACCGCTTGCCGGATAACCGACAATTCCGATAACGTTCATTTGAATCTCGCCAGGATGGTTTTTGCTTCCGCTGCAGTTCTCACACATTCCATCAGCGTAAGACAGCGGGCAGGGTCGACTTCGGTCTTTCCTTTCTCCAGATAGAGGTGAATCAGGCTGTCGATTTCTCTGGTCAGGTCATTCGGTGCGCAGCCGGTGTCACCGGATGCATATTTCGGAACGATGACCTCCACCTTGTCGTTTGCTACTGTCTCCTTCGGTTTTTCCGCACAGACAACGCATTTCTTGACGCCTTTTACTTCAAAGAGCGGTGCTCCGCAGACCGGGCACATTTCATTCAGCATTTTTCCTCCGTTCAAGAGGTATTCCGCCATTATTTCATCGGGGGTTCGTGTCATGGTATTCTCCCTATTGTGTGTATTCTGTTAGTTTCGTGAATAGATATAGTTGTCAGGATGGAAGAGGAGTCTTTATAGCAGTGAAACTCTAACATGACTAACACATTTAGAGGGAAGGGAAGAGTATGGCAAGCCCCGAAGATATGATGAAACAGTGTTCTGCAATGCTGCAGGCAATGATAGACGATCCGACCATTCCGCGGAACATCCGCAGAGCAGCAGATGAAACTCTGAAAATTTTAAACGATGACAAGAAATCGCTGAGTTTGCGTGCAGCATCCGCACTTTCCAAGATTGACGAAGTCAGCAGCGACTCCAACATTCCGATGCATGCGCGTACCCGTGTCTGGGAAATCGCATCCACTCTGGAAGCAATTCCGCTCGATTAAGCGGAATCACAATATCTCTTTTTGAAAATTATTTGACGAGTTTAGCAGCGCTGGTGAATCCGGTGTTCTTTGATTCCTGCAGTTTCCGGACGTATTCGCCTGCATCTTCGGCGGAATCGAACGTTCTGAGCAGTTTGGTGGTGTGCAGATCCAACTTATGGCCGCACTGGCAGGTCTTGGTCTCATAGCTTAAGTCTGCGACCATAATCCGCCTGCATTTCGTGCAACCGACGACAGCAAATCCTTCTGTTTGGCCCATGTGTGATAGAAATAGGTCTTTCAAGTATTAATCTGATGTTTCGATATGTTTATATCTCCTGACATCATTCTTATTAAAGCAGTCATTCCCGACTTAACTCAGGAGGTAGAGTGCGCGGCTGTAGTAAGATAAATGCCTGCGGGCATACTGCGCGGCTACCGCGATGTCCCCGGTTCGATTCCGGGAGTCGGGACCATTTTCAATGACGCACAAATTTGCCCAAGTAGTGTAGTGGCCTATCATGCAGCCCTGTCACGGCTGCGACTCGGATTCGAATTCCGACTTGGGCGCTTTTGTGTTTTCATTTTTGGAGAAAAGCGTACGCTCTTTCGTTTTTGGAAAAGTACTCTGAATGTGAAAAAAGGTTTGAAAAAAATAGAATTACTGGGCGCCTTTTGCGCCGTTGATTGCTTCCTGGATCTGCTTCTGGAGCTGGGTTGCTTTGGCAGTCATTGCCTTCTCCTGCTTGTCAAGAGAGGAGATGCGGAGTCCCAGGGATTCAACCTTATCGTTGAGTTCGGTTAAGACGCTTGCCTTATCCTTCTGGATCATGACGGATCCGACAGAGGAGAAGACTTTTGCATCGTCTGCAACGCCTTCGAGTTCCTCGATTGCGTGCTTGGTTTCACGGACGGTCATTTCGTACTGCATCTTCTGGGAGGAGATCTGCTGTAACTGCTGCTGAAGCTGCTGGAACATTCCAAGCTGCTGCTGAATCTGCGGGGGAAGGCCCGCCTGGGGATTTGCTGCCATTTTTTATAACTCCAATAATTCGCTGGATACGTTGATGAGGCGCAGCCACATATTCAGTGACGCCCGCATAGCAGAAACATCCTCTGCCTGCACAGAAAGTATCAGGGTTGTTCCGCTGCAGGTAAGCTGCACCATGGATTTTTCTCCCGGGTCGCTTCCCTGCTCCGGAGAAAGCGCCCGGTATATCTGTTCCGCGTTCGGCGTTTCGAACGTAAATTCTGCGCTGTGGTCCATGTTACACCATGACCCGGAACATATAGTTCTTCTTTTGCGTGCCGCAGAAGCAGATTGGGCCGTCTGCTTCTTTGTCGAGCGTAATCGGGAGATGCGGGGATAACAGGTCATAGAGGTCCTGCTCGCGGGTTACAAATCCCTTCTTGAACTCGCCGGTGCGGTCGGTGATGATTATGTCGGTAATCAGCATCGAAAAAACGATGTCTCCATTAACTGTCAGATCGAAAATCGGACCTTGCCGCTTCGAACCTGAGAGAAAAATAATTTTGGGGTCTGTATCCCCAAAGTTGCGAAGTCCCGTTTTTCCCCGCTGAACGTAGGGGAAGTCTAAAGCAAAGGCTATTTCCTTCGCCAGCTTCCGAACTTCTGGTGTTGGTTTGCGCGATGATGTGACTATTGTCATCGTGCTTTCAGTACTTTCGTGCCGGCCCCGCGGGTCTTGAAAAGAATCCGGTGACCACAGTAGGGGCAGCGGACATTGGTGTCGATTTCCACCATCTGTTTACAGCGGGCGCACTTGTAACTGACCATTGGGATTATGCTCCTTTCGTCTCGATAGCGCGAAGGACAACCTTCAGGGACGGGGTCTGCGGAGTGTATGCTCCACCTGCGAACTTGTATCCGCATTTCTTGCATTCCCAGATACCAGTGCCGACACGCTTGACTGCGACGGTATCACATACCGGGCAGAGGTGCTTTGCACGGGAGATTTTCTCGCTTTCATTGACAAGCTTACGGCCAAAGCGACCGTATCTCGGGCCGAAACGTCCGGCACTGCCGGTGACGCGTCCCTTTGCTACATGTTTGCTCTTGGATGCCATGTTCTATTTCTCCAGAAATATCTATCAATATTTGCTGTTAGGTAATTTAAGAGTTGCGTGTCGTCACGCGGAAAAAGAAGTTATTCGAGGATCTTCAACAGGGCATCGCCCTTGGCAACGCCGTTGCAGAGGTTGAAGAACTCTTCCTGCATTCCTGCCGGAATGGTAACCACACAAATCCATGATCCGTCGTTCTGCCACTCGTTCTTTTCCAGATTGACGTAGGCGGCGCCTGCGACTGCACCGTAGGCTTTTGCGGCGAAGTCAAGCGGGAACTTGGCTGCGATTCTGCGCTCTTCGAAGCGGATCGGCAGGATCGGGCGCAGAGCCTTGACGGTTTCTTTTACAAGGTCGTCGACGGAGCGGAACGGATCGAAGTTGACGCGGACTTGTTCGAGCGCGAGCTCGATACGGGTAACCGGGTGCGGAAGACCGGTCTGCGGGTTGACTGCATTGCGGGCAATGTAGGTGATGACTCTGCGTTTCTTGTCTTCGGTTAAGTGTCTTCTCTGTTCCGTTGTTAAGTGGATTTCTCCTTTCAGGATAATCTGCTTTGCAATCTCTTCGAAGTTGGTTGTCTTGAAGACCTTCTGCAGGTCCTCATCAGGAGACTTGTCGCCGTGGGATGCGTTTTCATAGATATGGAGGGCTGCAACCGCATCTTCTAGTGCGATTGCGTCGTCGCCGTGGCGCATCTTGTCTGCGAGTTCCGGGTCAACCAGAATTTCGAATTTGAGACCGTGGGTTTCCAGCCGTGCAGTTACTGCATCGTCGAGAGAAATCATCTTATTCCTTCTTCTCTTTCTTGTCTTTGTTCGACTTGGAGAATTTGTCGACCGCGGCCTTTACTTCGTCTTCGGTCAGTTTGCGGAAGGAAAGCGTGGTAAACGTGGTTCCTGCCGGGGACTGGGAGACCTTGGCAGTTGCTTTCTTCTTTGAGTATTCTCCTGCGATTCCGATTTCGACTGTCTTCATGTCGAACTTTCCTTCGGTTGCCGTGTAGAGCGCTTTGAGACCGAGCTGGACTGCCTCCTCTGCTGAGAGTCCTTCCTTGTACTCGTCTTCAAAGAGCTTCATGACTGCCTGTCTGCCGATTCCGATTCCGGTTGCCACATATTCAAGGAGGGTTCCGGACGGGTCGGTTTCGAAGAGGCGGTAGTGCGGACCTTCCGGCGTGTTGTCGACTCCGGCAAGCAGAAGAGCGGTTCCGTACGGGCGTGCTCCTCCGAATAATGTGTAGGTCTGCATGTGGTCGCAGAGCTTCTTGGAAAGGGTTTCTACGTCAATCGGTTCGCCGTAGCTGATGCGGTTGATCTGTGCTTCGACTCTGGCACGGTCGACTAAGGCGCGTGCATCTCCGACAAGACCGGAGGATGCGACACCGATGTGCTCGTCGATGATGAAAATCTTTTCAATCGACGATGGTTCCAACAGGCGTGAGCTGACGCGTTTGTCGACGAGGAGGACCACGCCGGTCTTGCATTTGATACCGACTGCAGTGGTTCCGCGCTTGACAGCTTCGCGGGCATATTCAACCTGATAGAGCCTTCCGTCAGGCGAAAACATCGTGATTGCACGATCGTATCCGCCCATCTGATATTGCTGTGGCTGCATGGTTAACTTCTCTATTATTTGTACGTAGGATAAGATATCTCTTCTTAATCGGTGATACCTTTCTTCACGCCGAGAATGGTGCCCGACGTGCGTACTGTTCTAAAAACGACTGAATTTCCGCCTGCATGGGTAATGCATGCGATTGCTGCGGTAACTTCACGTTCCGTTCCGCGGCTGCATCTGACAACGGCGTACGCTCCTTCCGACCAAATAACGGCCGGATGCATCTTTGCCGCTCCGACATCGCCGAAGAGGTCAGTGACTGACTCGGCGATTGCCTTGTAGATTTCCTTCTGGGTCGGTTCTGACCCTTCGATTCTGATGAGAATGTATCTGCGGTTTTCTCGTAAGGTTGGCGGAAGCGGTCTCATTCGACGACCTCCACTGCACTTTTCACGGCAAGAATGTCATCTAATGCGTTAAGCGCCTGATAGACTTCGGAGCGTTCCATGCCGAAGAGGCTGCAGAGTGCGATTGTTTCCTGGATATTGCGGACGCCGAGGTATGACTTTGCGCCTGATGCGATGACAAGCGGGAAGCGGTACTTCCGCTGGAGCTTCAGGATGTCTGCATAGTGCGAGAGCGCCTGACGTCTCGTTTTTCCGTGGATGATTTTATCGAGTTCAATTACTAGACCGATGTTTTTGTCGTGGGCCATTTTTGCCGTGATGTGGTCGAATCCTGCTTTCGGCAGTGCATCAAGACCGGCGAGGAGTCTGACATTTCTCGTGGTCAGTGCTGTCCGGTTGAAGCTGTTGTCGCCTGCATCCACCATCAGAACTGCGTTCTTCGCTTTTTTGGCGGTGTTGGTCAGTTCTTTTGCGGTTTTTCCGGAAAAGCGGATGCCCTGAAGCGTGTTTTCTACTTTGGTATCAGAGAAAACAACGGCTTGTGCAAACCCTGCGTGTCTGAGAGCGTTAAGCGTTTGAAGAAGCGGTTCCGACTCATTTACAAAGATGCCTGCGTCGGTTATCATTGGTAATTGAAGAAAAGATTGGGCCAGGGTTATTTGCCCTGGTTCTTGTGACTGCGGATGCTCGGGCGGCACTTCTCTGCGCCGTATCCTCTGTGGTGCTGTCCGCGTCCCTTTCTGCCTGCGGAAGTCTTTCCGCGGTAGACACGTCCGCGAGTGGTGGAGATCCATGCGAGGTTCTTGTCTGCGAGTACAGTCGGTGCTGCACGGTCAACAAGAATTACTTCGAAGTACTTGCACTTGCCGTCTTCGCCGACCCAGTAGGAGTTTAAGACTTCCATGTTCGGGTAGCGGGTCTGTGCACGCTCTTCTGCGATGGACTTCAGGTTCTTTCCTGGGGTTGCCTTGCGCATTCCCATACGGTTGGTTCTGCGTCCGCGGATGTACCGGGACTTTCTGCGGCCACCGCGGCGGATTGCGACGCGTGCAACGATGACGCCCTGCTTTGCCTTGTATCCTAAGGACCGTGCACGGTCGATACGGGTCGGGCGTTCGATTCTGACGACAGATCCCTGCTTGCGCCAGGTCTGCATTCTCTCCCACAGGAGTTTCTTGACACCGGATGCTGCTGGTTTCTTCCATGCATCACGGACGTATCCATACATTGATTTAGACATGTGTGAATTCACCTCAAGGTTCAGCCGTAGGGTTTCCCTGTATATCGGCCACATTCCTTTTGATCTGTTTATCCAGCCGTAGGGCTGTAAACTCTATATTATTGGGTTGAAGTGGTATAAAATAGTTGGCGGAGTTATCTCTTCCAGAGAATTTCCGCGATTTTCATCAGAAGGTCGGATGCCATGAGTCCGTCGCCGACTTTTTCTGCTGCTTTCTCGCCGGTTTTTCCTTCCGCGTATGCTGCGGCGCATGCGGCCGGGAAGGCATCCATTCTTGCAAGCAGTCCGCCGGTGATGCCGGCAAGCACGTCGCCCGTTCCGCCGACAGTCATCGCAGCACACCCAGATGTGTTGAATTTCACTCTTGTTCCGTCGGAGATGATGTCGGTTTTTCCTTTCAGGAGAATGACGGTGTTTTCTTTCTGTGCTGCGTTTTGTACGGCAAGCGCCCGGTCTTTGAGCGTGTCCGGCAATTTTCCGAAGAGGCGGGTGAACTCGCCCTGGTGTGGGGTATAGACGGTTGTTTCCTTTGCTTTCGGGAGTGGATGGCGTAAGAGGTCGGCATCGACTACAGCGCGTTTTGCATGCTGTACTGCCGTGCGTGCGACGGCTAAGGATTCTTCATCGGTTCCTAAGCCCGGTCCTGCGATGACGACATCGGCTGCTTCGGCGAGTGCGATGAGTTTTGCTTCGTGTTCTTTCGTTACTTTATTTCCCGGCAGGCGTTCGAGAATAAGGTCGGGCATGAATCCGTCGACGGGTGATGCGACTCGGACGATATCGGCACCTGCTCGGAGAGCTGCAGAACCTGCCAGGAACGGTGCGCCCTGATACGGTCCGCCGCCGATGACGAGGATGGTTCCGCCGGCTCCTTTGTGGGAGCTGTCGTCTTTTTTCGGAATAATCAGAAGGTTGCCTTCACCGCAGAAGATGTCAGCTTCTTCGGGGATGCCGATGGGGTATACTTCGTCTTTTTCGGACTTTGCAAGATGGAAGGCGATGATGCGGTCGGCTTTGATGCCCGGGGTTTCCATGTCGCAGGAGATGATTCTGGCGTTGGATGCGTTCATTGCGTCGACAATCTTCTGCATCGATTCGCGAAGAGGCGGTTTTGCACCGGTGCCTAAAAGACAGTCGATGAGAACCGCGTCTTTGTCAAGTTCCGGCAGTTCTGTTGTGATTGAAATGCCGGTTGCTTTGAGTGATTCAAGCGCTGCTTTTGCTTCCTGTGTTTTTGCGCCGAGGGAAAAGACGGTGATATTTTTTGTATCTTTCAGATAGCGTGCTGCAACATAGCCGTCTCCGCCGTTGTTGCCGGAACCGCAGAGAAAAATGAGGTTGTTTGGTTCTGATTCCAGCGCGTCGGCAAGTGCTTTGCCGGCACATTCCATACGGTCGGATGCGAGACTCCCGTAGCTGTCGGCATTGCGGTCGATTGCCCGCATCTCGTCAGCTGAAACGATTCCTTTCGGGCGGAAGATTGCTAATTCACTCATGATGGCAGTGTTCGCAGTCGTCGTCGCACCCGCAGTCACAGGTTTTCTGTTCCTGCTCTGCTTTCAGTCGGTCGACAATCCACTGCTGGTCGACTGCACCGCATTCGTTGACTGGATAGTCCCAGATGGGTTCTCCTGTCAAAAAGCAGGTCTGATAGAGCGAGTACGGCAGTTCCAGAATGCCGAGGTATTCCTCTTCACGGAAGGCGGCAAAGAAGACTTTGAGTTCTCCGTTGACGTCATCGAGTTTGGAGAAGCGCAGTTCGTCCGGAATCTCTTCGGCATTGTCTGCCCGCATCTTGGATAAGGCGAGCATCTTGAAGAGTTCGATGATGCGGTCGTCGAGACCTTCTTCAAAGATGAAGACCTTCTCTTTCAGTTCGTTGACCGTTGTCACCAGACGCATCGTCATGTTCTGCAGAAGCACCTGGTCTGCCACATCGCCGTCGATGCCGACCTCGCGGTCCTCGCAGTCCGGTTCCAGATAGATAAGGAATCCGCCGTTGGTCTCCTTGTCCTCGTAGATGAACGGATAACCGGCAAATCCGGTGAATCCGCATTTCTCGCAGGTGAAGAGGAAGATATCGCCGCTCAGCACCTTGTCTTTCATGTCCGGGTCAAGGGTGACATTGACGGCCGGAATGACGTGCAGTTCCTGTTCATGACCGCACTCGGGGCAGATAATCGAGTCTTCGATCTCGTCTTCGGGCATCATACGTTTTTAACCCATTCTTTGTCGACGACTGCGTAGCCTTCGACCTTCCGTTCCCAGATAGAGGAGGTGATCTTTTTGATCTTCTCGTAGGTGTCGAACGGAATCTTGATCGGTTCCAGGTACTCGGTTCCTTTCCGCGGAACAAAGATGAGGCTTCTTCCTTCACAGGCGAAACGGTCTTCAGCATAGTAGAGTGCGTCCGGGATCTTCTCTTCCTTCTTTGCCTCCATCTCGCGGAGGATATTGTCTTTGACCACTTCGATGATGCGGTCGTCGAGTTTGTCGCGGAAGAGGTAGATTTTCTCCCGCATGTCGTCCTGGGTGTGGACGAGGCGCAGGCGCATATCGCCTAAGAGGTGTGCCGGCAGGACGTTCGGAAGCTGAGCCACGCGGTCGTCGGAGTCCGGCTGGAAGAAGAGGGAGAACTTCTCCTCTAAATCGTGGTAGAGCATCGGGTACTCGACGACGCCGGAGAATCCGCAGTGTTCGCAGACCAGGGTCGTGAGATTTCCTTCCAGGAACTTCTCGCGTAATTCATGGTTCGATGCATTGATAGACGGGAATAAGGTGAACGTCTGTTTTGCGCCGCATTTCGGGCAGGTTATGGTTTTATTTTCCGGTTTCATGTTTATTGTCTCCTTCCGCTTGGTCCTCTCATGTGAGTTCCGAGTTCTCCGCGTGCTAAAATGTCGCCGGAGAAGACCGGTCCGTCCTTGCAGACGCGATATCCGTCCGGGTCCATACAGCAGGATCCGCAGACGCCGATTGCACATTTCATATAGCGGTGCATGGAGAAAAGTCCGCGGTTTTCGATACCTTTCGCCTTCAGCCGGTCAAGGATGCCTTTCATCATCATCTCCGGTCCGCAGACGCAGATGGAGTCGTAGGATTCGATATCCAGGGTATCCATGATGCCGGTGACAAAGCCGTGGTAGCCTTCGGTTCCGTCGTCGGTTGCGATTTTCAGGTCGGTGACGTTTTTGAGGTCGTCGGTGAACATCAGTTCACTCTTAGTTCGTGCTCCTAAGATGAAGGTGTCGACTTCACCGGATGCTGCTAAGGTGAAAAGCGGGGTGATGCCGATACCGCCTGCAATGGCGAGTACTTTTCCTTTCGGCTGGAATCCGTTGCCGAACGGTCCGCGGATGCCGATTTTGTCGCCTTCGTTCAGTTCGAAGAGTTTTGTTGTGGCGTCGCCCGCTTTCATGACGGTGATGGAGTTTGCTGCAGAGAACGCCATCGGGATTTCATCGACACCGGGAATCCAGACCATGCAGAACTGTCCTGGGCGGATGTTGAAGATTTCATCGAAGACGAAGGTTTTGACCGTCGGTGTTTCGTCGATGATTTTGGTGACGGTGACAATCTTCGGAAGAGCTGCTTCAGTCATGGGCGCACCCCACAATCTCTTCTGCTTTGATACCGTCGTCTGCGTAGAGATCGTTTGCAATTTCGCTGAAGACGTTGACCGAGTCATAGACGGCGCTTCCGATTTCGACTGCCTGAGCTCCTGCCATCATCATCTCAACGACGTTATCTGCAGTGGAAACACCTCCGCATCCGATAATCGGGATGTCGACTGCTTCATAGAGGTCGTAGACGGCCCGTACGGCAATCGGGAAGATTGCTTTGCCGGAGAGTCCGCCGAACTTGTTGCCGAGAATTGGTTTTCCGAGTTCTGTTGAAATCCGCATCGCCTTGACAGTGTTGATGGCGACAATGGCGTCGGCTCCTCCTTCTTCGGCTGCTTTTCCGATAACTTTGATGTCGGTCACATTCGGCGTGAGTTTAACCCAGGTCGGTTTTCCGTATGCCTTGACCGTTTCAGTGCATTCTTTTACGACTCTCGGGTTGACGCCGATGGATGCTCCGTATCCTTCTGCGTGCGGGCAGGAAAGGTTCAGTTCGAACGCTTCCGCGTCCGGGAACCAGGAGGCGACGGTGCCGAACTGTTCCGCCGTTCCGCCGAAGATGCTGACGACGACGCCTTCCTTCTGGATTGCTTTCAGTTCGTCAACGAAGTCTTTGGATGGGTTTGGAAGACCCATTGCGTTGATGAGTCCGCCGTCGACCGGGAAGAGTGCCGGTCCGTGGTGGCCGGGGATTGCCTCCGGTCCGATGGACTTGGTGACCACTCCTCCTGCTCCGAGCGAGAGCATTCGTTTGAGTGATGCGGCGGTGGTGCCGAGAACGCCTGCTGCGAGGAGCATGTGGTTCTTCAGCGTCACGCCGGCGATTTTTGTATCCGGTATCTGCAGCTTTACCATGATTGTGTACCTATTGGGGTTGAAACAATATCTATCTCACTATCTTCCAGAGGGAAATCTACATACTGCTTCACGCGGAAATATAGTACATAATGATTGAGCTGAAACCATCTCCGAAGGTCTATACCGGCTGGACCGAACGGAGCTGTTCCCCGGAAGAGACTCTTGCACGAGTCGAACAATTCACTCTGGAGGCCGGCATTACCCGTGTCGCCGATATTACCGATCTTGACCGCCTCGGCATTCCTGTCTACTCCTGCATTCGCCCGGGTGCTGCGGACGGTGCGATTTCCGTCTACAACGGCAAAGGCGGAACCGAAGCGGAGGCACGCGTCTCCGGCATCATGGAAGGAATCGAGCGGTACAGTGCGGAAGCGGTTCCCCGCGACATGAAGGAGGCAACGTACCCGGACATGCTTCGCGACGGACTCAACGTTCTGAATCCAACCGACCTGATTCTTCCGCGTGGTGCCGACCCGAATCAGCCCCTTCCCTGGGTTGCCGGCTGGGATCTGGTTCATCAGGAGGAAATATATGTTCCGTTCTGTGCGGTCGTGCATCCGAATCCATTCTATCTCCCGTCGCTGTTCCGTTCCAGCTCAAACGGCGTGGCATCGGGAAACACGCTGGAAGAGGCAATCTTCTATGCATTAACAGAAGTCATTGAACGCGACTCCTGGTCGTTAGTGGAAGCAACCCGCCAGACCGGAAAGAAACTCAAAGACCTTCCCCCGCGGGTGGCAGAGATGGCGGAAAAGTTCACGAAAAACGGCGTGGAGGTCATCCTCCGCGACATCACCTCCGACCTCGGCATTCCGACGATTGCCGCCGTCGCCGACGATGTCCAGCTCAAAGATCCGCGTCTGATGATGATTGGTATGGGAACGCACACCAATGCCGAAGTTGCGATGATCCGTGCGTTATCGGAAGTTGCGCAGAGCCGTGCCACTCAGATTCACGGTGCACGAGAAGATGCAACGATTGCCCAGCTCCGTGAAGTCATCGGCTACGACCGCGTGAAGCGGATGAACGCCTACTGGTTCCGCGGGGAAGAGTACGAGTCCGCATCCGATGTTACCTCTGTTGCAACCGATGACTTCAAAAAGGATGTTGAACTGATTGTCGAGCGGATTGCCTCTGCCGGTCTTGATAGGGTAATTGTCTTTGACCTGACCGACCCGTCGCTCCAGATTCCGGTGGTCCGCGTCGTGGTCCCGGGACTTGAATGCTTTACGATTGACAATGAACGCCGCGGTGAACGGTGCAGAAATGCCGAGTACAGTTATCTTCATCGGGCCTAGTCTTTCCCGCGGGGAAGTTCTGGAATATCTACCGGACGCAGAAATCCGTCCGCCGGTGAAACGCGGGGATGTTTCCCAGGCGGTGAGCGAAGGCTTTTCGACGATTGTGATTGTCGACGGCGTCTTTTTCCAGAGCGAGTCGGTTGCCCACAAGGAGATTCTTGCTGCGCTGAAAGCCGGGGTGAAGTGTTTCGGTTCTTCGTCGATGGGTGCGCTTCGTGCCTTTGAGATGGAGCCGTTCGGCATGGTCGGCGCCGGCAAGATTTTCGAGTGGTACCGTTCCGGAAAAATCATCGCCGACGACGAAGTCGGTCTACTCTACGACCCTGAGACCGGCGTTGCGCTGTCTGACCCGATGGTCAACATCCGTGCGACGTTTGCCTCCGCTGTTTCTCCTGGTGTTATTTCTGCCGAAGAAGAAGCGTCGCTTCTCAAAACCTGCAAAGGCATCTACTATCAGGAACGCACGTACCGCCGTGTCATCAAGGAGTCGTCTTTGCCGGAAGAAAAGAAGGCGTCTCTGATTTTGTGGGTGAAGAAAAATGCGATTGATCAGAAACGCGAGGATGCCAAAGCATGCCTTGCTCTTGTGAGGGATTCCAATGTCTGAACGCTATCTGCGTCAGCTTCCGCTGATTGGAGCTGACGGTCAGGAAAAACTTGCCTCATCGACTGTTTTCATTGCCGGTGCAGGCGGTCTCGGCTCTCCGGTTGCGATGTATTTGGCGGAAGCCGGTGTCGGGAGCATCCGCATCGCTGACGGCGATCTGATTGAAGAAACGAATCTGAACCGTCAGCTTCTGCACACAGCAGACCGCGTCGGCATGGACAAGGCATCGTCGGCGATGCAGACGCTGACGGCACTGAATCCGTCGTGCCGGGTGCGTGCGTTTGCCGAGCCGGTAACCGACGAGTCGGTTCTTCGTCTGGTTGGCGATGCATCTTTAATTGTCGACTGTCTGGACAACTTCGAAGCACGGTATGTCTTAAACCGTGTTGCGCTGAAATTGAGGGTTCCTTTACTTCACGGAGCAGTTTCCGGCTACTCGGGTCAGTTGACGCTGGTGGTTCCGGGCGAGACGCCGTGTCTTTCCTGCATTTTCCCTTCGGTGAAGTCGACAGATGAAAAGATTCCGTCGCTTGGCGCCTGTGCCGGTGTCGTGGGCTCGCTCCAGGCATTAGAAGCTATTCGTGTGCTGACTGGACATCCGACGCTGAATGGAAAACTGCTGCTGTACGATGCAGAAAAAAATTCGCTTGAGACGTTTACTGTCAAGAAAAGTCCGCGGTGTCCGGTCTGTTCCGGTGCTGAAAGTATATAGACGAGAAACAGGAGAATAATAATCATGGTTTCCAAGAGACTGACCCGTTCCAAAACCGATCATTTCCTGGGCGGTGTGTGTGGAGGAATAGCTGAATATCTGCACATCCCGGCATGGATTGTGCGTATCGCATTTGTCGTTCTGACCCTTGCCCCGCTCTTTGTGCCGTTCATGCGGTTCTGTGTCATTATCATGCCGGTTATCTACCTTGCATTGATGCTGACGCTTCCGCTCGGGGAACCGAGAAAGAAACTGGATCCGAACGTCATTGATGCGGATTTCGAGGTTAAAGAGTGAAACCGCCCGCAGACGATAATGATCTGACAGACCCGCCGTTCTATCTTCCGCAGTTCGAGGAAGCATATCAGTACATAATCAATGAATATCAGGTTGCACCGCGGGATATCGGTCTCTTTATTCCGTGTGCCGTCCGGAAACCCTACAGCTCCAGTCCGTCGCACAAGCTCTTTCACAAACTGTTCGACGAGGTGTTTCCGTCGCCGGACAAATATCATATTGTCATCTTCGGCACCTGCGGAACGGTTCCGGCGGAACTGGAGCTGATGTATCCGTTTGCGCATTATCACTATATGCTCGGAAATGTCAAGGACCAGAAGATCAAAGATGATTTTGTCCGGATTGAGACTCAGCGTTTATGTGGCTATCTTCGAAAGACTGTTTCCACGTACAAATACCGGATTGCTTACTGCATCGGGCTCTTCCGGCGTGCGATGGAGAATGCGGTTGCCGAAACCGGCATTCCTGTTGAAATTTATCCGACGCAACCGGTCATTGACAAACTCTATGATGCCGACTGTCCGTTCCCGGAAGGAAGTTTATCGATGCAGGGATATCTGGATGAGTTCCGTTCTGCATTAACCGAGATGAGGGATCGGCCGTGACAGCAAAAGAAGTCGCTGCTGTCCGTCTGGACGAGAAGAAGTCGAAGTTTTATGCGCATCTCTATCAGATTGATTCCCTAGATGATGTTTTGGAGGTTCGCGCTTTGCATGACAAACTCTACAAGAAAGCGGCGCATCACTGCTATGCGGTTGTCTGCGGGAATATATCCGACAGCCGTGCCGACGGCGAAGTGGGTTCTCCCGGACGTGCTCTCTTAGAAGTCATGGAACATCATAATCTCGGTTCGCACATGCTGATGGTGTCGCGGATTTTCGGCGGGATTAAACTCGGACCTGCCGGTGTTGCACGTGCCTTCCGCGAAGCAGGCAACGGTGCGGTTGTTGAGTACGAGGCGCACAAGCCGAAGATTCTCTGAGATCTTTTATGGAATTTCATAATGTGCTTTCTGTTGCTTCGCGGGCTTCGTTTCGTGAGTGGCTATCGCTTCATCATGCGACGGAGTCCGAGTGTTATGTTCTTCTGAAACGCGGGCGTCCTGTTGACGATGCACATTTCTGGTATCTGGATGCGGTTGAAGAAGCACTCTGTTTCGGATGGGTGGACAGCACCATTCGCTCGGTGCATGGTCAGAATATGCAGCGGTTTTCTCCCAGGCGTGCCGGCGGAACCTGGACGGAACTGAACAAGGAACGTGTCCGCCGGCTGGAACGGCTCGGGCTGATGACGGATGCCGGACGCCGTGTTCTTCCGTCAATGGATTTGGAAGAGTTTCGTATTGATGCCGGTGTTGAACGCGAGTTGCGGATGGCGGGTGTCTGGGAACAGTTTTTATTATTGCCTCCGCTGTACCAGCGGATTCGAGCATCGAATTTGGTGTTTTACCGGGAACGCTATCCGGAACCGTATCTGAGAATGCTGAAGCATACGATTGAAACTGCCCGTGAAGGAAAGACATTCGGGCAGTGGAACGATTACGGACGGCTTCTGGAAGAGTGATTGTTTTTCCGGGGATATTGTTGTTTTTTTAGATGCGGACTTTTTTCGCGTGATTTTTGAGTAAATTGGTTGTTTTTGGAAACGGGGCTTGATTTGGGAAAAAAGATGCGGAAATGTCCGCATCTCTCCGCATCTAATGCGGGGTTTTGGAGGTTGATGATATCTATTGATTGTGATTGGGTTAGTTTTATAAATTAAAATACGGTTGAAGGACTTTGCACAAAAATTCGCTTCTGCACATTATTTTTGTGCAGGTTAGTAATTTTTGTGCAAAGTCTTCCTGACGAAAAAGTTCAAACGGAACAACATCCTACAACATCATACGAACATTTAGAGAGGGTGTATGTTGCGTGTATACATCCCTGAAGTTGATACTAGTATGGTTGATTTAGAAAGTTTAGATGACGGGAAAATCCTGGAAGCGTTTGAAGAAATGTTTGCTGCAGGCGGATATGATGCATATCTTCCGGTAGCAGAAAAGGTTCTGGAAAAAGACGGCGTGACGGTTTCCGCGGCCGTCGCGGTTTTAATGAAACTCTATGCAGATTCAGTGGCCGCTCAGCCGAAGCGCTCACCACGTCACGAGTTTGTCGAAGGCACGTATGACAACAGCGGAGCAGAAGACGGCTATGTCAGATTCATGCTCTCTGTCGGCCACCGCGATTTCGTCAAACCCGCAGATATTGTTGCAGCAGCCTTGAACGGCGACAAACTTCCGAAGACCTCGCTTGGAAGAATCGATATCCTCCGCGACATGACGTTTGCCGAAGTGAAGCTCGAAGATGCCGATGTCTTCAAAGAAGTAATGAACAAGGCGGCAGTCAGAGGACGGCCGATCCGTGCAACCGTCGCTCTCCCCTCGAAGAAACCAAGAGATAGCGGATTTGACGAACCGGTGCAGGAAGGAACCTTCGAGAACTCCGGCGCAACGGAAGAAAACATGGTGCGGTTCCGTCTGTCGCTTGGCATGCGCCAGGGCATCAAGCCGAACGGTATTGTCGGAACCATTGCCGGTGAATGCGGTATTGCCGGTTCTGCCATCGGCAGAATCGACCTGGGAGACAATGCATCCTTTGTCGAAATCCCGCGTGAGTATGCAGAAACGGTGCTCGCAAAGATGAAAGGCCAGATGATTCACGGACGTCCGGTCCGCGTCACAGTCGCCCATCCGGAAGATGTTGTACAGAAGAGTTTCCGCAAACCCAGATACTGAGAAAGGGGTATATTCTCTTAAAACAAAACAAACAGGTGATATAAAATGACCGGACTTAT
>R18__coassemble_1321_pt1 | contig 38882 bp, 39 predicted proteins | sample R18__metabat2_low_PE_056 | metagenome-assembled genome bin R18 | reverse complement strand
GCATGACATCATGCACCGGGATGTGCTCTGTGATAGTGACAATCGTCGGAATTCCTGCATCCGCCGCTTCCATGATGGCATCGCCGCATCCGGCTCCCGGAACAAAGATGACGGTTGCTCCGATATCGTGTTTGTCAACAGCATCGGCTACGGTGTTGTAGACCGGAACGCCGAAAACATCCTGACCGCCTTTTCCGGGGGTCATGCCGGCAACAACGCCTGCCCCTCCGACTTTGCGGGCGTATTCATTCATAAGATTGATATGGAATCTTCCCTGGGATCCGGTTGCACCCTGCACCAGAACGCCCGTTTCCTTGTCTGCGTAAATCATAAGCTTACCTCCACTGCGGCACGAATTGCTTCATCCATGGTGGTGAGCATCGTGTAGTTGCGGGATTCAAGAAGTTCTCTGCCTTCTGCTTCGTTGGTTCCTGCCATTCTCACAATAATCTTCTGCGGAACATCTGCGGCAATAATTCCTTTGGCGACTTCATCGCAGCGGGTGATGCCGCCGAGGAGATTGACGACAATAACTTTGACACCCGGCATGGATGCGACAAGTTTTACGGCATGACAGACGCGTTCCGCATCTGCACCGCCGCCGACATCCAGGAAGTTGGCGGCTTTGCCCTGATAGTGGGCAATGATATCCAGCGTTGCCATGGTAAGGCCGGCGCCGTTTCCGATAACGCCGATGTTTCCGTCAAGCTCCACATAGGAGAATCCGTGTTTTTCCGCCTCCTTTTCGCGTTCGGTCAGATCACGGTTTTCGGAGATGCCCTGACGTGCCAGTGCATTGTCGTCAATGATGACTTTGCCGTCCGCCGCGATGATGCCTTTTTCCGTCATGACCAGCGGATTGATTTCCACAAGGATTGCATCCTTTTCAATGAAGACCTGGTACAGTTTCTTCAGAACAGCGCCGATTTCCTTCGGTGCCGTACCGATGACATTTCTTACCAGGAAATCAGGAAGTTTTGTAAAGGAAGGATCAACATACACCCGCTTCAGTGCTTCCGGACGTTCTTTGGCAAGGGTTTCAATTTCAACACCTCCCTCTTCCGAGAACAGAATGACCGGGCGTTTGCGGGACCGGTCGATGGTGATGCTGATGTAGTATTCGTGCTGGATGGAAAGTGCTTCTTCCACCAGAATCTTTTCGACCGGAAGACCCTTAATCAGTTTTGCAAAGAGTTCCTTTGCGGTTGCTTCAACGGTTTCTGCTGTTGCCGGGAGAATACCTCCGGCCTTGCCTCTGCCGCCGACATCAACCTGCGCCTTCAGAACAACTTTTTCTGCAACTGTTTTGAGGGCCTCTTTCGCCTCTTCGACTTTGGTAATCAGTACACTGTTCGGAACCGGGATTCCTGCGTCCCGGAAGAATTGTTTTGCTTCATATTCACGGAATTTCATAGCTGTCTCCTCACCAACTCGCGTCCAATTTCGAGAGCCTGTCTGTTCTTCTCTTCGGTACCTTTCGGAACACTGTCCATGACGGCATGCTCCAGCGCCTCGTACGAAACAACACCGGTTGCTTCGAGCAGCGCTCCAAGCATGATAACATTGGCGAAAACCGGTTTGCCGAGCTGTTTCTTTGCCTCGGCGGTTGCCGGGACTTCAAAGCAGCGGCAGTCCGGACGCGATGTCACGTATCCCGGGTCAATCAGCATGAGATTGTCCCCGTGAGCGGAAATGCCGTACTTGTCATAGGCTGCCTGGGACATGATGACATAGGTTTCCGGTGCGGTAACCTTCGGGTAGTGAATCGGCTCGTCGGAAATGATGACTGCCGATGCCGATGCACCGCCGCGGGCTTCCGGTCCGTAGCTCTGCGACTGCACAACCTCCTTTTCTGCATAGAGTGCAGCAGCCCGTCCGAGAATGACCGCTGCAGTGATAATTCCCTGACCGCCGAGACCGGAGAATCTGATTTCATGTCTCATTGCTTTACCTCCACACCAAGAGCCGGGTTGTTCCGTCTGACAAACTCACCGACGACAAATTTGCTGCCCGTGAGTTCCTCGCCGGCATCTGCTTTCTGCTTCAGAACTGCGTTTTCACGGTAGAAGTCAATCATCTGCGATACCAGTTTCATCTTGTTCTTGCTGCCGAAAGCGGTCGGACACTGGGCACGCACTTCAATAAAGGAAAGACCCGGAGTCTCCAGACCGGTTTTAATTGCCTGAGTAAGCTGCTTTACGTGGTATGATGTCCAGCGGGCAACATAGTTTGCACCCGCCGCGGTTGCAAGACTGCAGAGATCGAACGGCTGTTCCTGCATGCCGTACGGGGTCGTGGTCGAGATAGCTCCTTTCGGAGTACAGGGACTGCCCTGACCGCCGGTCATGCCGTAGATGGTATTGTTGATGCAGATGACCGTCAGGTCGATGTTTCTTCTGCAGGCGTGAATGAAGTGGTTTCCGCCGATTGCAGAACAGTCGCCGTCTCCGGTAAATACAATTACATGCTGCTTCGGTTTTGCCAGTTTCACGCCGGTTGCAAAGGCAAGTGCACGGCCGTGTGTTGTGTGAAGCGAGTCTGCCGCCGTGTATCCGCCTGCACGCGACGAACAGCCGATACCTGAAACAAACGTGGTGTTTTCGAGGGTAAGACCTGCTTCCTGTGCTGCACGGAGCGTGCAGTTGATAACCGTTCCATTTCCGCATCCGGCGCAGTAGATATGCGGGAGGCGGTCCTGGCGGTACCAGTCTTCCAGATTCATAAGCGGACCTCCGTTACCGGACGGGTAAGCTTTCCTTCTGCTACGGAAACTGCTTTCTTCAGTTCTTCGGTGGTGTGGAGCGCTCCGCCGAGTTTTCCTGCAGTGACCAGCGGGACATTTGTGTACTGGCGGATTTCCTTGGCAATCTGTCCGGTGTTCATCTCCGGGATAATGAAGACTTTTGCATTGGTGAACTGAGATAGAACATGGTTCGGGAACGGCCAGACGCAGCGGAGATTCAGATGACCGTAGATGTTTCCTTCATCTGCGTTGAGTTGGCGGACCGTACGGGTCGGTGCGCCGTAGGAGATGAAGACAATTTCAGCATCCGGATTCGTGATATCGACATCCGTCAGTTCCTCGCGGTGCTGTTCGATTTTATCCATCTGGCGGCGGACCATTGCCGCATGCAGGTCCGCGGAATCGGTTGCAGGATATCCCTTCTCGTTATGGGTCAGGCCGGTGATATGGATATTGTGGCCGTTTCCGAAGGTTCCGAATCCCGGGACGCCGTTTTCATCGGGTGCGCAGGGAAGTTCTCCGTCCTGCAGTTCTCTTCGCGGGGTGACAGGTACTTCGCTGCGGAGCGTAATTTTCTCCCGCATATGTCCGATGGTTTCATCGGCCATTAAAAAGACCGGGGTCCGGTAGCGGTCGGCAAGGTTGAATGCCTTGACCGTGAGGTCAAACATTTCCTGCACCGAAGACGGCGAGAGTGCAATAATGCTGTAGTCTCCGTGAGATCCGTAGCGTGCCTGCAGCATATCTCCCTGGGCGGCCATGGTCGGCTGACCGGTGGACGGTCCGCCTCTCTGGACATTGACCACCACACAGGGTGTTTCCGTCATTGCCGCGTAGCCGATGTTTTCCTGCATCAGGGAGAAACCCGGTCCGGACGTTGCTGTCATCGAACGTGCTCCTGCCCATGATGCCCCGACAACTGCGGCCATACTTGCCAGTTCATCCTCCATCTGGATGAACGTGCCGTTTACTTTCGGCAGACGCAGAGCCATCCGTTCTGCGATTTCCGTGGACGGCGTAATCGGATAACCGGCAAAGAACCGGCATCCTGCTGCCAGTGCTCCTTCTGCACAGGCAGTGTTTCCATTGTAGAATTCAACAGTATCGGTCAATATTCTATCTCCACTTTTTTCTCTTCGAAGGGTTCTTCATCAACCCAGGAAATTGCCTGATCCGGGCAGATCATCTGGCACATGCCGCAGAGCTGCCGCTGATACATTTTTCTCAGGCGTACGTTGGTACACCGTTCCGGTCTGTCGAAAACCGGAATGACATATCCACGCGGTCCGGGAGTTCTGCCTTCCTGAAAGATGTGGTAAGGACAGACGGTTGCACATAAATTGCACCCTTTACACCGGTGTTCATTGATTACGAGCTTCATTATCAATACTGCTTATTATATGTGCTGTATATAAGGTAAAAGCATTCGCATTATACACCCAGAGAGAAGGGAGTTTTTGCGGTAGTTTCGACAGCATGACCCCGTCACGCCACTGGGTATAAAAACACAGAAATCAAAACTATTCACTAGACTTGAAATCATGAACACGAAAGAACTGGATGCAAAATATTTCATGCCGTGTTTCGGACGCTCGATAAAAATTGTCCGGGGAAAAGGCTGCTGCGTTTATGATGAAAACGACAACAAATACCTCGACCTCGTTGCAGGAATTGCCGTCTGCAGCACCGGACACTGCCATCCGAAAGTTGTAGAGGCGATCACCAAGCAGGCAAAGGAACTTATTCACTGCTCGAATCTGTACTACGTTCCGGGGCAGGCCGAGCTCGCGGAAAAAATCGCCGGTTCCGCAGGTCTTGACGGCAAGGTTTTCTTCGGCAATTCCGGTGCTGAAGCGAATGAAGCTGCAATGAAGCTGGCAAAAATTAAAACCGGACGCAGCGGATTCGTCTCTTTCACCCATGATTTCCACGGACGAACCATCGGTTCCCTTGCGGTAACGCATAAACCCGCCATCCGTGAACCGTTTGAACCGCTCGGAACCCCGGCGAAATTTGCCGAATACGGCGACCTTGAATCCTTGAAGTCGATGGTGGACAAAGACACCGCAGCCGTCATTTTTGAGCCGATTCAGGGAGAAACCGGTGTTATCATTCCGGATGACGACTTTATTCTGGGAATCCGCGACATCTGCGATGATGCCGGAGCTCTCATGATTTGCGATGAAGTTCAGACCGGAATGGGAAGAACCGGAAAATGGTTCGCCTTCCAGCACTCTTCCGTCAAGCCTGATATCATCTCCATTGCAAAAGGCATTGCATCCGGCCTTCCGATGGGAGCGATTGCAGCACGCGACGGACTGGAGTTCGGAAGAAGCGAACACGGCAGCACCTTTGCCGGCGGACCGATTGCCTGTGCTGCAGGTCTTGCAACACACGAGGTCATTTCGGAAGTGCTTCCGGGAATCACTGCAAAAGGTGAACTTTTCAGAGAAGGTCTTGCACGGTTCAACCCGAGAGTCCGTGGTCTGATGGTCGGATTCACAATAGGGGAAAAGGCAGCCGATCTTGCGGAAGCATGTATGAAACGCGGTGTTCTCATCAATGTTGCAGCCGACGGAAACATCCGTCTGGTTCCTCCGCTGGTCATTTCTGACGCCGAGATTATGCACGCTACCGAGGTTATCAATGAAGCCGCAGATAAGGTCGGAATATAACGGAAAAGGCTACGTCTACGCGGCATCGGCCGAAGAGACGGCAAAAAAGACCGGCATTACGCGGATAGCCCGTCTTGCAAGCAATGAAAACCCGTATCCGCCATCACCGGAACTCGTTTCCGCTGCAGTATCGGCACTGACTGCAGTCAACCGCTACCCCGATCCGTCAGCGGCAAAACTCCGGGAAGTAATCCGCCGGACCGTCTGTGATGCGCCGGTTGTTGTCTCCGGTTCAGGTATGGACGGCGTCATTGAAACCGTGTTCCGTGTCATCGTAAATCCGAATGACAAGGTGGTTATCTCTACTCCGACCTTCTCGGTCTACGGCCTGACGGCAAAAAGCGTCTCGGCAAAGATTGTGACTGTTCCGCGGGAACGGAATTTCTCCGTTGATGTCGACAAATTCATTGCAGAAGCAAAAGATGCAAAACTTTCCTTCATCTGTTCCCCGAACAATCCGACCGGAACGGTTACACCGGCAGATGATATCGAAAAAATTCTGCAGAATATCAGCGGATTCCTCTTCCTTGACTGCGCTTACATTGAATTTGCCGAGGAGGACTATTCCCGCCTTCTGAAGTACGATAACCTCATTATCGGCAGAACCCTTTCCAAAGTGTACGGTCTTGCGGGTCTCCGCATCGGGTATGCCTTTGTTCCGGAATGGTTTGTCGGTCCGTACATGGCGGCAGTTACCCCGTTCTCGCTTAACTGCGTTTCCGAAGCTGCGGGCATTGCTGCACTTTCGAATGCAGATGATAAAGACGGGTTTGTCGCCTATGTCAAAGCAGAACGGAAAAAATTCTTCGAAGAAATTCCCTTCCCGGTTGTCCCGAGCGGGGCAAACTTTGTTCTCTTTGACACCGCCCCGATGAAAAGCGACGAAGCGGTTGCTAAATTTGCCGAGATGGGGGTTCTTGTCCGGTCCTGTTCCAGTTTCCCGGGTCTCGGCGATACCTTTGTCAGAGTGTCCATAGGAGACACCTGGGAAAATGAACGGTTCCTTTCGGCGGTGAATAAACTGTGCTGATTGGAATCACCGGAACCCCCGGCACCGGTAAAACCTCGGTTGCTGAAGAACTGCGGTCCCGTGGCATTCCCGTCCTTGATCTGAAAACCACAGTCAAAGATTTTATTCTGGATCATGATGATGAAGCGGGAGCGGATGACATCGATATCGATGCATGGGCGGAAGCAAACACCGACCTTGACGGATTTGTCGAGGGGGCAATTGCCCATTTCCTTCCTTGTGACAAAATCATTGTTCTCCGGTGCCGTCCTGATGTGCTGATGGAGCGTCTAGCCCCCCGCGGATATCCGGAAAAGAAAGTAAAAGAAAATGCTGAAGCAGAAGCACTGGACGTCATCCTGATTGAGACGGCTGATGCTTTTGCTACAGAACAAATATATGAGATTGATACGACAATAATTAACAAAAATGATGCAGCTGACAGAATCATCGCCTTCGCGGAGGGCAAACTGCCTGCGTCATTCGGATCTCTCGACTGGTCGGAATATGTGGTAAATTTATGAGCATTGAATCCTTACGTCCCAAAATTCAGTGGTTCCTGAACCCGATTGCAAAGTTTTTCTCCCGTCTGCCGATAACCCCGAACGGCTGGACTATTGTATCTTTAGTCTGCGCTTTCGGTGCAGGGGTAGCCTTTGCTTTCGGCAAACCGCTTCTCGGGGTGATCCTCGTCATTCTGAATGCCTGTCTTGATGTTCTTGACGGGGCACTCGCACGTTATATGAATATTTCAAGTCCGGTGGGGGACTACCTCGACCATGTTTTTGATCGGTATGCCGATACTGCAATTGTTGTCGGCATCCTCGTATGGGGTACTCTTGGAACCGACCCGTGGAACTTCACCGTTTTCGGTTGCACCATTCCTGCATGGGTCATCGGTATCTTTGCGGTCACCGGAGTTCTTCTCTCATCCTACATGGGAACACAGGCTCAGGCTGTCGGTCTGAAACGAAATTACGGCGGTATTCTTGGACGTGCTGACCGCCTAATTCTGTTAATCATTCTGGGTATTGCGGAGTTCATCTACCCGAGTCCGTTTATCCTCGGTCTTTCCTTCCTTGGCTGGCTTCTCATCATCTACGGTGTCTTCGGTCATATTACCGCAATCCAGCGTTTCGCTATGGGAGTCCGCGACCTCTCAAAGAAGAAACAGGAATAAATTTCACCCTTCTTTTTATAACATCAATTTCAATAATTAGGTATGAAGAAACCGGCATACCTTATCATTGCTGTCCTCGTTATTTTCTGCAGCATCTTTGCGGCAGGATGTCTCAGCTCTCATGAACCGCCTGTCACCACCGTTGTCAATGAAGACGGATCGGTCACGGTTACCACAGTAGTCAGCGACATCACCTACACGGAAACCTACCGGACGGACGCAGAACCGATTGTCGGCAGCTGGCAGGCGTCTGTTGCTACCGCGGAAACGATAGTCACAATTGGTATGGAGATAAATGGCGACGGAACCGCAGTACAGACGAATACCTCGGCAGAAGGTGAAACTCTCACCCTGAATCAGGTATGGGCAAAAATCGGAACGAACAGTTACTACTTCTTCTACTCCGATACGGAAGCAAGTCAGTACACCGGATTCTCTGCTGAGTTTAACGAAGAGACTGATAGAGTAACCACCATGGACGGCATTGTCCTCCAGAGAAAATAATCCTCCTTTTTTCAGCGAATCTCAGTTCTACAGGCTCTTCTCTGGGCGGAAAGAAGCCTGGAATCGGGTGTAATATTTATGCTAAGAAAACCCATATAATAAGGAATTCGTATGGCTATTGAAAACGGTACCTATATCAAACTTACCTACACCGGTTCCATCAACGGCGTTCCGTTCGACACAACCGATGCAGAAGCAGCAAAGAAAGGAAACATCTTCCGTGAGGGATTCAACTACACTCCGGCTATTGTCAAAGTCGGTGCAGGCCGCCTGTTAAAGGGACTTGACGAGGAACTTGTCGGCAAGGAAATCGGTCAGGAATACACCGTTGTTCTTCCGGCAGAGAAGGCATTCGGTCCGCACTTATCCGAGGAAGTCAAGGCAGTCGACAAGAAGGCAATTGACCACAAACCGGAACTCTACGAACGCGTTGTTGTTGAAGGCCGCGAGGGTGTCATCGTCAACAAGATCGGCAGCAGATACATCATCGACTACAACCACCCGCTTGCAGGTCAGGATGTCGAATACGTCTTCAAGATTGAAGGCATTGTCGAAGACGCACTTGAATCCCTCAAGGGAACCATCAAACTCATCACCGGACGCGAAATGAAGGTCAGCGCAACCAAGACCGCAGTCACCGTCGAAATTCCGACTATGATTGCAATGTACAACCAGAACTGGTTCATGACCCAGTACCTCATCATGCAGGAAGCATTAGACCTCTTCCCGGACGTAAACAACGTCAAGTTCGTCGAGTCCTTCCCGAGACCGAAAGCAGAAGGCGAGGAAAAGCCGGCTGCAAAGAAGACTGCAAAGAAAGCAGCAGAAAAGACTGAAGAGTAAGCCTACACACCCAACCCAATACTTTTTTCATGCAGGCACGTTTTTTTGACGCAGAAACTGAAACCTGCAGATTGTGCCGACGGCAGTGCAGAATACCTGCGGGAAAAACCGGATTCTGCGGTGTCCGGAAAAACACCGGTCATGGTCTTGTCACCTGGACCTATGGAGCTCTTGCTGCAAGCGGAATCGACCCGATAGAAAAGAAACCGCTGTATCACTTTCTCCCAGGGTCACCGACGCTTTCCCTGAGTACTTTCGGCTGCAATTTCACCTGCAGACACTGTCAGAATTACGACTTGTCGCAGCGGACCGACATAGAAACTATGCCGGTGTTACCGGAAGAGATTATCCGTGCTGCGGTTGCGCAACATATCGGCATCATCTCTTTCACCTACAATGAACCGACCGTTTTCTACGAATACATGTACGATATTGCTAAACAGGCGCATGATGCCGGTATTCGAACCGCAATGATTACGAACGGATATCTCAGTGAAGATGCACTGCGGGAACTTGCGCCGTATCTGGATGCAATTCGGATTGATCTCAAGGCGTTTTCCGAGAAGTTTTACCGGGAAGTCTGTGGGGGAGCACATCTTGCCGGAGTGCTTGAAACCATACAGCTTGCCCGGGAATTGAGGCTGCATCAGGAACTGGTTACGCTTGTCATTCCTGGGTTGAATGATTCCGCAGAGGAAATACAAGCCATGCTTTCCTGGGAACTGCAGGAACTGGGACCCGCCGTTCCGCATCACTTCACGGCATTTCGCCCGATGTATCAGATGACCGGGAGAAGAGAAGCAACACATGCGGATCTTGATGCCATCTGGCACACGGCACGTGAGGCCGGGCTGTTCTATCCGTATGTCGGCAATATCATGCATAAAGAAGGAAGCACGACGTTCTGTCCCGAGTGCGGAAAACCGCTGATTATAAGGGCAGGATACGTAGCACGCAGTCCTGGTCTGGAGAATGGACACTGCAGAACCTGCGGACGGAAAATAGAAGGAATATTTGATTAAAGCGTCCAGGACTGCAGGTCACGGGCGCCGTGTTCATAGGTGAAGGGAATCTTATGACTCATATGAACACACCAGAACTCTTTTGCCCGCAGAACCTCTGCAAGGTCTTCAGCATCGGCAATGTTCATGTGTTTTTTGATATGCACATCAGCCGGGAAGATGCCGTCAAGAAGCAGAAGGTCAGCATCTTTCATGTGTTCCAGCGTTTCAGCGGAAAGATTCGCTGATGTGTCGCAGGAGTATACGAAGGTTTTACCATCGACACTGATTCTCATTCCATAGGTCGGTGTGTCGTGCTCAACTGGGAAGAGGGTAACTTCCATGCCGCAGATATTCACCGGTTCAAAGGGAAGTACCGGATTTTCCTTATGTTTGATGAATGTGAAAATTGAACCGCAGTAGTCCAGGACTTCCGGAGCACCGTAGACCTGCAGCGTTTCCCGCTGGACCCGGTAGAAGTCGGGAAATCCCATGATGTGGTCATAATGTCCGTGTGTCCAGATGATAGCATCGATATGCGGAGAGCCTGCGGAAAGCAGCTGCTGGCGGAGGTCTGGCGTTGTATCTATCAGGAGGTGCTGACCTTCATGCTCCAGGAGAATCGAGGTGCGGAGACGCTGGATGCCGTGTTCTTTTGCATACGTACAGACAGGACACGAGCAACCGACCATCGGTGTTCCGACGGTGTCTCCTGTGCCCAGAACGGTGATTTTCATTCGCGTTTTCCGGATTTAACCTTCATTCTTCTCTCGACAAGGCTGATACCGGCAGCGATATCCTCTTCGTCCAGTTCCTTTCTGCCGGCAAGCAGTGCATGGACAATGGCTTCAGTCAGCATCATACGCAAATCTGCACCGGAGAAACCGTCGGTCTGTTTTGCGACATCGGAGAATTTAACCGAGTGGTCAATGTTTCTTGCAACATGCTCCAGAATTTCGCGTCTGGTGTTTAAGTCCGGCATCTCGAATTTGACAACTTCGGTGATACGTCTCCAGACCGCTTCATCAAGAGTTTCAGCAAAGTTGGTTGCACCGATGAAAAGCACTTTGTCGCGGATTAAACTGACATAGTCGAGACATTTCAGGAGGGTGTTGACAGCACGCTTCATGGTTCCGTTGTCATCGGAAATACGAGTCTTTGCGATGTAGTCGAACTCATCAATGAAGAGAATGCAGGGAGAAATGCGTTTGGCAAGCGTGAATATTCTATCGATATTTTTGGCAGTTTCTCCAAGGTACTGGGAAGTAATCATGGAAAGTCTGACTTCAAGAAGCGGCATGTGCAGTTCTTTTGCCACGGCAAGGGCGTATGAGGTTTTTCCGGTACCCGGCTTTCCGACCAGCATGACTTTCCCGACATCGTAGATACGGTTGTTTTTCAGGAAATCCTGGTTCTTCAAAGCGACTTCGATTTTATTGACGATGGCAAGCTGATTCTCATCGTAGACCAGATCATTTAAGGAGAATTCAATCTCGTCCGGGGCATACGGGATAATCAGTTCAACAGCAGCTTTCATCTCCTCGTTCTTTTCAACAACTGCATCAATCTTGCTGGTCAGAGCTTCCGTGGTGTCTTCAAAGCGGTGAATCTGTTCCCGTGCTTTGGTGTAGGACACTGTTTTTTCGCCGGCTGTTTCCAGGGAAAGCGTGAGTGCCGGGTTCTGCATGACTCTGTCTGCTCCGGCCTGTTTGAAGAACCATTTGAGTGCCGGTCCGTATGCCGTCAGCGAGAATTGTCCCAGGTCATTTGCTTCAAGATAGCTGTTCTTCGGGTGATTCAGAAGAGAACGTGCTTCCAGGTCCGGGAAATAGGTCTTCAGGATTCCTTCCTTAATGGTGACCGGACGTGCAATTACACCTGGGGTCTCCGGACAGAACATTGGACGGAATTCTGTTGGTATATCATTAATCTCAAGAGCCGGATTGGAATTGACTGCATCTGCCGTCAGGATGATTTCTGCCAGCTGAAGAAGTTTCGGGTCGATAGGTGCTGCTGCCATGTTGTCTTTACATATTTGTCGGGGATATCGATAAGGTTTCTCCTACTGGGGAGAAAACTCGTTGTTACCTGGAGAAAAATCCCGGATTACTAGAAACGGAAAGAGAAAAAAGGTATTTAGTTCGGTTTTCCGAACTCTTCGATTATCTTTTCGGCATTTTCTGCACCGTTTCCGACCGCAAACAGTGCTTCTCTGTCGTATTTCTTCATGGCTGCAGCACGGTGTATCGCATCAAGCAGCGTCTCTTTGGAAATCTGATCTCCTCTGAGCATAATACCAAGACCCGCATCTTCGACTTTGCGTCCGTTGTTGCCCTGTTCCGGATGATACGGGTCAATAATCAGGATAATCGGTTTTCCGTAGTAGAGCGATTCATGCAGGGAGGTCAGTCCTCCGTGAATGATTGCGACTTTCGCTTTTGCAAGATACGGGAAGACGCACGGAACGAACTTGAAGACATGATAGTTCTCTGATTCCTCCGGAAGATTTTCGGATGTTGAGAAGATATTGATTGCAATATCCGGCGTGGCGTTGGCAATCTCTTTGAGCATGGAATACATCGGCAGTTTGAATGGTTCCCCGCCGAAACTTGCATAGATTATCTCTTCGGTCGGCGTATAGGAATCCATAGCCGTGTCAAGAATCGGACCGATGTACCGGAATTTGTGTTCGTATTTCTTTTTGATAACAAAATTGTATTCCGAGATGGTGTGCGGCGGTGCAAAATCCGGAATCAGAATCGCCTGCGGGATATGATAATGGTAGAAACTGATTATAAAGCTTGAGAGTCTCCAGAAAATGCCTTCGGGGTCGGCAAGCGATCCGAAATGATTCTGGTTTGTCATGAAAAGAACCGGGACATGGCAGGTCCGTGCGGAAACACCGGCGGCAAACATGGTGTCGGCAATGACAAGATCAACCGATTCCTCTTTAATGATTTTTCGTATCTGGAAAAATGATTTGACCACGGAAACCGGAATCTGCAGGATGGAACTTGCCGTCTTTCTCAGATTGAAGTATCCGCCGTCACCTTCCAGCGATACTTCTCTTTTCGTCATAAACAGCGGAGAAGACGGCATCTGGTTTTTGATAAAATCATATCCTTTGTCGTAAGAGGCAAAGAGGCACTGATGTCCTCTGCTTTCGAGATATTTTGCCATTTTTGTCGAACGTGAGGCATGCCCAAGCCCTTCTCCGCAGACGACAAAGAGTATTCTCATAAATAAGTGTGGTCTTTTCCGAGTAAAGAAGTTTATGTCAAGGAATAAATCATCTCACGTCAAATACCTTAGTACTCGGTGAAGAAACATGGATAAAAAACAGAAGCGGTGGCTGCTCCTCTCAATAGGCATCAGTGTAACAATCCTCTTTGTGTTTCTCTTCTTCACTATTGATACTGACACCCTCTCAGAACTGCAGAACTGCAATATCTGGTTCCTGCTGCTGGCGCTTCTGATGCATGTAGTTTCCATTGCATTCTGGGCTTTCCGCATCATGGCTATGAGCAAGTCGCTCGGCTACAAAGTCCCCTTCCTGCACACCTATAATTTGGTCTGTTCGAATCAGTTTGTTGCTTCCGTTACGCCGTCGCAGGTCGGCGGAGAGCCGGTGAGAATTTATGAACTGAACAAGGCGAAAGTTCCTGTTGCGGATGCAACCGCTATTGTTCTGATGGAACGCGTTTTTGATGCGGTTATTCTGATTGCGGGTGCCTTAATCGGAGTTCTTCTTCTGAATCTCGGCCTGGAGGGAATTGCATTTCCGGATGCCTATCTTGTCATCTCCTATGTTGCAATCGGCATTTTCGCCACCGTTCTGGTAATCTTTATTATTCTCGCCCGTGCCCCGAATCTCGGAAAGCGGGTGGTAGAGAAGGTTGTCGGATTTTTTATGCGGAAGTTCCTGAAAAAATGGTCTGAGGAAAAACGCGAGACATCGATGACTTCGCTTCTGGAACAGGTGGATAATTTCTATGGTGCACTGGACTGTTTCATGACCAAGTCAAAGAAGGGCATCTTCTTCGGCATGTTCTGGTCTGCCCTCTTTTGGGTCAATGAATTTCTTCTGGTATCTGTTATCCTGCTCGGTCTCGGTCTTGAACCGCATTTCCTGCTGACCTTTGTTCTGATGATTCTGGTGACTGTTATCCTGATGGTTCCGCTGACGCCGGGGGGTGCCGGTATTGCCGAGGTTTCTCTTGGTGGTTTCTTCTCCTTTATTGTCCCGACCTCTCTCCTGGGTATATTTGTGCTTATCTGGCGTCTTATCGTCTACTACTTCAATCTGCTGACCGGTTTCATCGCAACACTGCTCATTTTACGGCGTGAAGCAAAAGGAAAGGAGGTTAAAATCAAGTGAAGGTTATTCTTCCCGATGGAACGGAAACAAAGACGGGACCGGGGACGGTTGATGAGATTCTTGAGCGGCTCGGCTGCAACCCGTATGAAGTGCTTGCGGCACGTGACGGGGAACTGCTTTTAGGTGACGATTTCTGTTCAGATGGAGATACGCTGAAGCTCACGTCAATTGTGCACGGAGGATAAATGGTTAACTGCGTCAGATGCCCGGAGAGAGCGGTTTTCCGGACGCAGGAAGGGCCGCTCTGCAAACGCCATTTCTCGGAATGGTATGAAAAAGGAGTAGCATCAGCCATCGAAAAATATGCAATGATATCACCTGGAGACCGCATATGTGTCGGGTTCTCCGGAGGCAAGGACAGTACGGTTCTTCTGGCGGTTCTTGCAAAACTGAATCTCGATGCTGAACTGATTGCGGTTACGGTCGATGAAGGTATCGGAGGATATCGTGACGACACCATCGCTGCGGCAAAGATAACTGCAGAAAATCTCGATGTTGAACTTCATATCACTTCGTTCAAAGATGTTGTAGGAAAAACGCTTGATGAACTTCTTGCATCATCCCCGGATGCCGCCTGCTCGGTCTGCGGAACACTGCGCCGCCGGGCACTGAATGCAGCGGCGCGGAATCTGGATGCCGATAAAATTGCAACAGGTCATTGCCTGGATGATGAAGCGCAGTCGGTTGTCATGAATTATCTTCGAGGAGACATCACCCGGATTACTTCTTCATTCAACTCGAATTCCGCCGAGTTCTTTATTCCCCGCATCAAACCTCTGTGCCGTTCAACAGAACGGGCAACTGTTGCCTATGGTCTTGCAAATAATCTGCTGACACCGCTTCCGGAATGCCCGTATACCCGCTATGCCCTCCGAAAAGATGTCCGGACCTTCCTCGGACAATGCGAGCACGATCAGCCGGGTACACTTCTCAGGATTGTTGACGGTCAGGAGCGTCTTACTGCTGCCCTTCCGAAACCGAAAGGAACTCCGGTTCTGCTGCACCCCTGTGAAAATTGCGGGGAACCGACAGCGAACCGTCTCTGTGCTGCATGTCAGCAGTTGGAACGCCTTCTACATTAATCTCGTTTGACCGCCAATACATACCCATCATATGCACGGCGGAGAAGAGATTTTCAAATATAAACAGTGTCTTGTTCTCAGGACTGATCTTAAGATGAGCTGCGGAAAGATGTGCGCCCAGGCAGCCCATGCATCCATTGGTGCCTTCCAGAAAGCCTCCCTTGCCGATCAGAAGGAATGGATGCGTGAAGGACAGAAGAAAGTAGCGCTGAAAGCACCTGACGAGCGGACACTCTATATCCTGAAAGCCCAGGCAGAACTGCTCGGCGTTCCCTGTTCCCTGATTATAGATGCAGGGATGACGGAGATTCCGGCAGGAAGCGTTACCGCTCTCGGCATCGGTCCTGCTAAACGTGAAACAATGGATAAGATAACAGCTGAATTGAAACTTCTTTAAACAGCCATGCATGCATCACCATACTCAATAGAACAGAACCTCGGAATCGGCTATTATGCCGCAACAACTGACGGAATCGGAGGGCGTCTGCGCAGTATACCGGAGGATTTCATTGTGGAAGAACTGCCGGTCTCATTTACCGGTCAGGGCCCGTACACCATCTGCCGTCTGACTAAGAAATCCTGGGAGCATCAGCATGCTGTCCGGGAGATAGCCAACCGCCTGCATATCAGTGCAAAACGCATAGGGTGGGCAGGAACCAAAGACAGGAATGCAGTGACAACCCAGTATCTTTCCATCTACGATATGCCGAAGGAGAATATCGAGGCGCTTTCCATCAAGGATATGGAAATCGTTCCGGTTGCTCAGCATCAGTTTGCTCTCGGTCTCGGCAATCTTGAAGGAAACCGGTTCCGGTTGACCATCAGGGGCTGCACAGCAGACGGTCTTCCAGAGAAAACAGCAGAAATTACGAACGCCGTAATGGAAGGTATTCCGAACTATTTCGGCATCCAGCGGTTCGGTGCCTTAAAACCGGTCACTCATAAAATGGGATATCATATTCTGCGCAGAGAATATGAAGAGGCGGTGGATCTCTATATCGGGGACGCTTTCCCTTATGAAGATGATGCAGTGAAGGAAGCACGGAAGAATTTCCGGGAAACACACAACGTAAAAGAAGCGCTGCACAATCTGCCGGCGCATCTTACCTATGAACGGATTCTTCTGGATACTTTGATGAAAAAGCCGGAAGACTACGGCGCCGCTCTGCAGACACTGCCGCCGAAACTTCTTTCAATGTTTGTCTCCGCCTATCAGTCCTGGCTGTTCAATATGGCAGTCACTGCCAGATGCCGCGAGGATGTGCCGCTTTCCGAACCGCGTATCGGTGAGCATCTGGTATTTGCCAACGGAAGAATCGACCGTGTGACGGACAGGAATCTGCCGACAGCAAAACAGCATATGAAGCGGAACCGCTGCTTTATTGTCGGATGGATGCCGGGCAAATCCATGCCGGTTGCAGCAGGTCCGCTGGAGCAGGAAATGCTTTCTTTAATGGATGAGGATGGAATTACCATGGAATCGTTTGCCCATGCCGAAGATTTCGTAAAAATCAGTTACGACGGCTTCCACCGGAGAATATCGCTTTCCGCCGATGTTGCAGCAGAAGTCTCCGGTACCGATGTGACGCTCGCTTTCTCGCTTCCGCCGGGACATTATGCAACGACAGTTGCACGTGAATATATGCAGATTGATCCCGCATCGATGGTATAAGATATGACAGAGAAAGATTCGGGTTTCGGAAAACTGATGAGCTATAAGCCGAAAAAAGAGGCGGTGAAAGTTCCGAAAGAGCAGCGGCTGCATCTCGGCAGTCTGCTGATTGTTATTTTTCTGCTGTTCGCTCTTCTGCTTGTTTTTGCTACTATTCTTCTTACCTAAAGAATCAGCGCCATAACCAACAGAAGAGCACTGGCGCCGATTAAATCAATGGAACTTGTCACAACCGGAACCCCGAAGTTATCCGGATCGAATCCGACACGGTAGGTGATTACTGCTGTGAGATAGCCGAGGATATTCATTACTGTTATTACAATGACGCCGGCAAGCAGCGTAATCAGCAGCATAGGGACAAGACCCGGTGTGGAGATGTTAAAGAGAACTGCCGCATAGTGTGCCAGAACGGCCATAAGCGGGAGTATGACTACTGCATAGACATAGTTCTCCAGGAAGTGTCCCCAGACGAGTTTCTGCGGGATAAGTTTCGGATCGATCAGACCCATATGCATCTCTGTGCCGATGCGGGATGTCAGAATGCCGCCGATGGATCCGCAGCCGTTCATAAACGGGGACGTGAGAATCAGCACTGCCGCAGCTGAAATCAGCGATTCCAGACAGTTTGTGTACAGCAGTCCGGCAAATATGCCGAGAAGGGATAACGGGATGAGAAGCGGCAGCCCTTCCTTGAGAACATCCTTCATGGTGCGTGTTCCGCGTTTGAAGGCAATCAGGGCAATGATGATTATTACCAGAACAATCGAACCGAGGATGAGTTTTCCGGTAAACGGAAGCTGCATGATAAGGAGTGCGGAAACAACCAGCGTCGGAAGTGTTACCATATCTCCGATGGTTGTCACGGTCGGTGCCCCGATCATGTCAAGATCCCACTGTTTCCTGTAGCAGAGAACGCTCATGCCGACGCCGACTGCTGTTACAATGAGGCCGGCTACTGCACCGGAAATGACCGTGATGATAATCATTTCCAGCATGCCGATGACTTCGGTTCCGGTAGCCATCGCCACCAGTTTTCCGAAGATGGCAAGCACTGCAGAGATTATTACGGTTAAAATGAGCGAAGATCGGATATTGTCTCCGAGTTCGGTATCTTTTCCGAATCTCGTTTCAAAGGTACCGAGGTGCATGGCTGACGACAGACGAGACGTCAGAATGCCGGCGATTGCTCCCCGCATATTGATGGACGGTGTTACAAGCACCATCAGGCCGGGAATCAGAATCAGTGCATCGCTCACGGAACCGAGATAGATGCCGCCGACAAAGGAAAGCGTTACACTAATCAGTAAGGTAATAAAACCGGTTAAAAAGTCACTGTGCTCTTCCCTGAAGTGCCCAACTACCGCCGCCAGCGTCATCTGCAGTCACCTCATCTTCCAAGCACATAGATATCACTTTTAAATCTCTGCTCACTATACGGGAACAGTACTATTTAACATATATATCTCGTTTCAGTACATAATTAATCTTCGGTGCTGATTTTTCCCTCAAAAAAGGGGGAGTCAATGAATGGGGATTTATTTGGATTTCCTGAACGGGCTCCGTGAGTCCTTTTTCTGCACCGGCTCTGCCGAATCCGTGATTCCGCGGAGATAGTGTGCCGCCGTAACGCCGCCGGATGCAAGTTCTCTGATTTCCTCTTTCAGATTCTTCCCGTTTTCGCCGTTGACGGCTCTCCGGTATACGGCAACCATCCGCCGGATATATTCCGGAGACCTTCCGCGTGCATCAATTGAGATGACACTAACACCGCAGTTTGCCAGTTCCCGAACATATTCAATGAGACAGATTTCCGCTGCATTCATGATATGGGTTCTGCAGTCGGCATCAGTTCTGATACGGAAGATTCTTTCCGTTTTATCCTTCAGTGCCCAGGACTGGTTGCAGGAACGGCAGCCCTGTGCGGTTGCAGGAATACAGTTTTCAGTAATCATTACTTCCAGACTTCCCTGCACAAGAACCTCCACTTTCGGCGGGTGGGCGTATCCTGCCAGATGCATCATCAGGGAGCGGATCTCTTTTCCGGAAAGTTCCGGCGACAGACAGACCTGCCGGCATGCCTTGCCGAAGAGATTTGCCGTTCTGGCGTTAGTGATATTGAGACCCAATCCGCCGTATCTCTGAACACCGGTCAGCAGTTCTGCAATGCCGATGGAATCGGTCATGATTCCCGCAGCGCTCGCCGGTATTTTTTCTAGCTTGCGCATCAGATCATGTTCGGCGATGATTCTCGGCAGTTTGTAGATGGTCGGCAGATTGTAAATCTCGTCAAATCCTTCAAAGACCACCTGGTCGGCACCGGCTGAATGTGCCGCTTTGGCACAGGTGATGGAATCAGTGTACACCTGAATTGCAGGAACGGTTTTTTCAAACACCCCTGTCTCTTTCTCCTGATACGGGCGGGTATTCCGCGGTTTCTTTTCCGTCAGCGATGCAGCGCATTCCTCCAGGAATTTCCGGCGGAGTTCCGAGATAACGCCGAGCGGAAGGAATTTCGTTCCGTCGTATTCCATCTGAACCGAACGGATGACAAACGGCGTCCCCCCGGTCTTGCGGATCTGCGTTTCTACCGCCTCGGCTGATACCGGTCTGCTTTTTGCCTCCATCATGGGAATCTCGGAAACCGCCTGTTTTCCGTTTCCGATAATCACCAGATGACCATCCGGATTCACGGCAACGACCACATCCAGCGGAACTTTTCCTGCCGGAGGTTTCGAGAGCAGTGCAGAGGCCAGATGATCCACCTTCAGCCGATGGGTAATCCAGAGTTCGCTTCCTTCCAGCACGTCTTCAGGTGCCGGAATCTTGTAGGCATCGCCTTCCGGGAAGATATACGGCTCTTTATTTAAGGCAAAACCAATCTCGCGTCCGGCGAATTTGAAGACCAGACCATCTCCCGTGTCCGGAACCGGACCTTCTATCTTTACAATAACCTTGCCCCGTTTCCTGTCGACGCCCGAAACCGTTCCGGCATACACACCGCGGTTGTTCGGTTTCTCCCAGTTCATGATTGATGCTTTGTCGCCGAGGAGATATCCGCGGGTAAAGCCGCGGTTGAAGGCGAAGGCAAGTGTCTCCATGTCCTCGGTCTGCGGTTCAAAGGTGCCGGCGGCAACCGCATCGAGTGCTTTGCGGTAGATGTGCGTGACAACCGCAACATACTCCGGCGTTTTCATACGTCCTTCAATCTTGAGGGAGGCAACACCGCTTTCACAGATTTTCTGCAGATCCGGATAGGTGCAGATATCCTTGGTGCTTAAAATATAGTCGCCGCTGGTCGGCACCCTCTCCCCGTTTGCCAGAAGCGTATACGGTTTGCGGCACGGCTGGGCGCACATGCCGTTGTTTCCGCTTCTTCCTCCGATGGCCGATGAAAAGAGACACTGACCGGAGTAGCTGTAGCAGAGAGCTCCGTGGGCAAAGATTTCAATGCCGATATGGTGCGTATCCGCTTCGGCGACAATCGCCTTCACATCCTCAAGTGATGTCTCGCGGGCAAGTACAATCCGGGAAATACCGTGCTCTGCAGCAAAGGCGACGCCTGCTGTATTGGTAATCGTCATCTGGGTGCTTGCATGCAGCGGAAGGTCGGGAACAATTTCGCGGGCAAGCGAGAGAAGTCCTGCATCCTGAACGAGAATCGCATCCACATCCGCATCTGAAAGAAATTTCAGATATGCTGCCGCTTCCTGAAAGTCTTCATCCCTGACAAGCGTATTGACTGTCACATAGACTTTGACGCCGTGACTGTGAGCAAATTCAACGGATTTCCGTATTTCATTATTGTCAAAATTCGTCGCATAGGCGCGTGCACCGTACATCCGTCCGCCGAGATAGACAGCGTCGCACCCTGCATAGACCGCAGCTTTCAGTGCTTCCGGAGAACCGGCAGGAGCGAGTAGTTCAGGTATTCTCATATAATGATTATACTGTGTGAGTCCTGCAGTATTCAGGATTTCGCCGCATGAAAACGGTAACCTTCATCCTTTCAACAGACCAATGTAGATACAGCAAATGCTGGGGAAAGCAATCCGTCTGGAAAGAATAGTCGACCGGACTACCGGAAACGCGGTCATCGTTCCGTTAGACCACGGTATGTCGATGGGTCCGCTCCCCGGCCTGACGGATATGAAGGATACTGTTACCAGAGTCGCTGACGGCGGATGTACGGCGGTTCTCATGCATAAAGGAATGATACCCTTCGGTCACCGCGGCTGCGGACGCGACCTCGGCTTAATCGTCCACCTATCCGCCGGGACTTCCTACAGCGACGATTCGTCATCCAAAGTGATTGTAACTTCAGTGGAAGAAGCAATCACACTCGGGGCTGACGCCGTCTCTATTCATCTCAATCTCGGAGGAGATACTGAGGCAGAGATGCTGAAAAACGCCGGTGAGATCTCCCGAAGCTGTGCTCAGTGGGGTATGCCCCTTCTGGCCATGGTATATCCGAGAGGAAAACATCTCAAAGATCCCTATGATGTTGATGCCGTCAAATCATGTGCACGGGTTGCTGCGGAACTCGGCGCTGATATGGTAAAGACTGTCTATACCGGCGACCCCGATACCTTCCGTGAAGTCATCAAAGGATCCCAGATTCCTGTTGTTATTGCCGGCGGACCGAAAATCAATTCCGATTTGGACATGCTTACCATGGTGCATGAATCACTGGAAGCCGGGGGTAAAGGCGTATCTATCGGAAGGAACATCTTCCAGCATACGAATATTACCGGAATTACGAAAGCGGTATCCGATCTGGTGCTCCGCGGTGCCGATGTCGAAACCGCACTCAAAAATCTGCAGCCATGACCCGTTTCTCCGCTACTCTAATCCGTACCGACCTGCCGGAACTGCAGAGTGAACGCAAAAGCCTGATTGAAGCGGCAATCGAAGCTGGATTTACTGACATCATCATCAGGAAAGAAGATGCCGCTTTGCAGAGTCTTGCCCGCTACCATGCCCTGCTGCTTGACGGAAATCAGATTGAATATGACGGAAAACGCATCGGAACCTGTTTTACCGTTCATGACCGTGAATCACTTGAAGCAGTTTATTCGTGCACCGATTCCCTGATTCTTGCCGACATTGCCGGAAAAGAAATTATTCCGCTTGAAAACCTCATTTCACGCATGCAGGCATCCGGACAGCAGCTCTATACCTCTGTCCGTTCACCTGAAGAGTTCCGTCTGGCGCAGGAAATCATGGAAGTCGGCTGCGGAGCCGCTGTCATTCTGCAGATCGCAGAAGATGTGCAGCAGTATCTGCGGGCAGGAACCGTTCCGGAGCTAGAATTGCAGGAAGCCCGGGTAACCGCAGTCACCCTGGTACCGCTCGGCGACCGCGTCTGCATCGACACTACCTCGATTCTTGCACCTGAGGAGGGCATGCTGATTGGTTCTTCCTCCTCCTGTCTGTTTCATGTCTGCTCCGAGAACTTCTCCTCCGCTTATACAGAGGCACGTCCCTTCCGGGTAAACGCCGGAGCAGTCCACTCGTATGTGCTTCTTCCGGATGGAACGACAAAATATCTTGCCGAACTGAAGGCAGGTTCTTCCGTTGCCGCACGAAACAACACCGGAGCGGTCCGTGAAGTTACTGTCGGCAGAGTCAAGCTGGAACGCCGTCCGCTTCTCCTCATTGAAGCGGAATACCGCGGTGCAGTGCATTCGGTTATGCTGCAGAACGCTGAAACCATCCGCCTTCTTACACCTGAAGGTCCGCTCTCGGTCTCTCGTCTGCAGCCGGGAGATGCTGTCTGTGTACTGCCGGACGAAGGGGGACGCCACTTCGGTCACCGCATAGCAGAATCGGTTTTGGAAAAATGACGAAAATCTGTGCTGTAATCACCAGCCCTGCTGATGTGCATGAAGCAAAAAACCTGGGCGCGGAAGCTTTTGAGTTCCGCTTCGATCTTTTTTCCGAAATTCCGGATGACTGGTCGTTTCTCTCCCGTCCGGAACTGACGATAGCCACCTTCCATAGAGAAGAAACCGAAGAACGGTGCAGGAAAGCTCTTGCTGCCGGCGTCGATTATGTCGACCTCGACATTTCCTCGGAACTTTGCGGACGGTTCCCGGGAAAAACCATCTGTTCCTGTCATGACTATACGAAAACACCCGATGAAGGGACAATTCTTTCTCTTCATGCCAGACTCTCGGACTTCGGCATACCGAAACTGGCGTTTCAGGTAAACACGGCCGTCGACCTTCTCACACTTGCTGCGGCGGAAACAAAACTGAAAGCATCCGGAAAACCGTTCATCCTGATCGGCATGGGAAGTCTTGGAACCATTACCCGCATCCGGTTTTCTTCAATGGTTTCCTACTGCTGTCTCTCTGATGAAAAGAAAACTGCGGAGGGACAGCTGACGATTGCAGCAGCGAAACGTCTGGGGTCCGAACCTGCAGTTGCAGGACTCATCGGCAAATCCCTAGCTCAATCTCGTTCCCCTGCCATTCAGAATGCGGCATTTGCCTCGGTACAGATGCAGGGCATCTATCTTCTCTTCCCTCTGCAGGAAAAGGAACTGCCTCTGGTACCGGAACTGATGAAACGATACCGGCTGCTTGGACTGAATGTGACCATACCCTATAAAGAAACAATTATTCCGTATCTTTCCTCTCTAAGCGGAGATGCGGAGGCGGTCCGGGCGGTTAATACGGTGACTGCCGACCTCCGCGGTGAAAACACCGACTGGGTTGGCATCAGAGAAACACTCTCAACCATTGAAGTGGTCAAAAAACATGTTCTGGTTCTTGGCGCCGGCGGGGCGGCACGGGCCGCCATCTACTGTCTGAAAAAACTTGGTGCGCAGATTACGGTTGTCAACCGTACATATGAAAAGGCGCAGAAGCTTGCTGAGGAATTCGGTAGCACTGCACTCAGAATTAACGAAGTATCCGGAAGATATGACATTGCCGTGAATGCATCGCCGGTATGTCCTCTTACCTCAGTTCCTGCTGATTATGTCTTCGATATGACATATCCGTCATCTGGCATCAGCAGTACGGCAGTGACCGGAAAAACCATGCTGATTTACCAGGGAGCTGCATCCTTCGCATGCTGGACCGGAAAGCGGCCGTCTGTTGAAGCGATGGAAGCAGCCTATGAGGAGGCCACATGAAAGGAACCGGTGCGGCTGGCGGTGCATTGTCTGTTGTCAATGCCATAGCCTGCGGATTCGGTGCGGCATTCGGGATCAATCTTTTTACCAGAGCGTCTGCTGAACTGAGTGAAAAACCGGAATTTTCTCTCTCCGTCAACGGCAAAGAAAGCGACACCCGTTTGATTGAAGCGCTCTTTCAGGAGCTTTCGCCGTATCTTCCGGAAGATATCCGCGGAGTGCATGCTGATACCGTCTCCGATATTCCGCCGTCTGCCGGTCTCAAAAGCAGTAGCGCAGCATCCAATGCACTTCTTCTAGCAATGAGCAGAGCATCGGACATATCTCTCCCGGCAGAAATGCTGATTCGGATGGGATGCCGTGCCTCCGTCAAAGCGGGTGTCAGCATTACCGGAGCATTCGATGACGCCTGTGCATCGTACTTCGGCGGTCTGGTTTTTACCGATAATTCCCGCATGACGATTTTGCACAACAGACCGATGCCGGAAGAGTATGTGCCGGTTATCTGCATCCCTGAAGAGACAGAACGGAACTTCTCCGCAGAACGTTTCCGTGCGCATGCAGAGGAAATGAAAACTGTCTTCAGCACCGCCATGTCCGGCGACATCATATCCGCCATGTATGAAAACGGACGCATCGTCGGTTCTGTTACCGGGCACGGAACAGAAACCGCTGATAAAGCCCGCAAAGCAGGAGCAGAAACCGCAGGCATTTCCGGAAACGGACCTGCTGTCGGAATTCTTGTTGAAAAAGAGAATCTGAATGCATTTCTCTCTGCGTTTTCGGAACGGAACTGCATAATCAGTTCCATTCGAAATAAGGGGGTTCTATGAAGGTTTTTTCCTCAACCCTGAAAGGCTCTGTTTCAGCCCCCAAATCCAAGAGTTTAACCCATCGTGGGTTTCTGCTGACCTCTCTTTCCAATGGAGTTTCCGTCATCGGGAATCCTTTGTTCTGTGAGGATACTGAGTGCACACTCAAAGCTGCTGAACAGTTCGGTGCAAAGGTTGAAAAATCAGCCTCCTCTGTCACAGTAACCGGGGGAAATTTGCATGCACCTGCTGCAGAAATTGACTGCGGAAATTCTGCATCCGCCATGCGGATGCTTGCCGGTATTGCTGCACAGCTTGAAGGAACAGTACGGTTCACCGGTGACGCCTCCCTGAAAAAACGGCCGATGATGCCGCTTCTTTCCGCACTTTCGTCGGCAGGAGTTGCCGTCTGTTCAGCTGACGGATATGCACCGTTTGCTGTAACCGGTCCAATGAATCAGCGGCGGATTGCAGTTTCAGCTGATATCTCCTCCCAGTTTGTATCCGGTCTGCTGCTTGGGGCACCGCTTACCGGTCTTGATATCACGCTGACAACGCCTGCGGTGTCGCGTCCTTATATTGAAATGACGGTCCGCATGATGGAACGGTTCGGCGCAGATGTCAGACGGACAAAAACCGGCTATGCCGTGAAAAAAGGAGCGTACCGTGCTCAAAACATTAAGATTGCGGGTGACTACTCATCTGCAGCATATCTTCTGGTCGCCGGAGTGCTTACCGGATGCGTCACCGTCACCGGTCTGAATCCGGGAAGTTTTCAGGGAGATGCGGCCGTCATCTCCTTCCTTGCAGAGTTCGGTGCAAAACTTACCGTCTGCGGTGAAGAGGTTACCGCGGAAAAAAGCAGACTCCATGGCGCAGTTCTCGACCTGACTGATACGCCTGACCTCTTTCCAATCCTCGCTGTCTGTGCCGCATTTGCGGACGGAATTTCCTCGTTTACCGGAATTTCACGGCTCAGGACCAAGGAATCCGACAGGATTGCCGCGGTGACAGCATTCCTTAAGGCGATGGGAGCAGATATTAGTATAGAAGCGGATGACACATGCATCATCCGGGGCGGAAAACCGATGCACGGCGCAAACGTTTCATCTGCGGGAGATCACCGGATTGCTATGGCTGCATGCATTGCAGGACTTGCGGCGGAAGGATGCACCGTAATCGATGATGTCTCCTGCACTGCCGTGTCGTATCCGTCGTTTCTGCAGGATATCATAACCCTGGGAGCGGTAACAGAATGAATACCATAGGAAAAGCTCTTCGTCTTACCATCTTCGGAGCAAGCCATGATGCATTTGTCGGTTGCGTACTTGACGGTCTGCCTGCCGGCTATCCTGTCCGTGAGGAGATCATAGACCGGGACCTGAATCTCCGTCGCCCTGCCCCGGGAATTGGAACCGCACGTACTGAAGCCGATATTCCGGCAATATCCGGACTGAAAAACGGCATGACCACCGGAGCTCCGGTTGTCATCACCTTTGCGAATGAGAATTTCAATGATGCGGAATACGATGAAATTAAAAACATTCCGCGCCCCGGACATGCCGACTATCCGGCTTACTGTAAATTCGGCCCGAACTACGATTGCAGAGGCGGCGGACAGTTCTCAGGAAGAATGACCACTCCGCTGGTTGCAGCCGGAGCCGTTCTCCGTGATTTCCTTTACACTATGGGAATTACCGTCGGTTCCTATGTAAAGCGTATCGGCAACGTTGTAGATACCGGGGAATACCGCCCGCAGGATATTATCCGTATCTCCCGGACCAATCCGGTCCGTGCAATGACAGCAAATCTGGAAATGCAGATGAAAGCGGAAATCCTTGCCGCAAAATCGGAAGGAGACAGCGTCGGGGGTGAAGTCCGCTGTGTTGCCGCAGGTCTTCCGCCCGGTCTTGGCGAACCCTTCTTCGATACATTGGACGGCGAAATTGCAAAGGCGGTCTTTGCTGTGCCGGGAGTAAAAGGAATATCTTTCGGTGCCGGATTCGATGTTGCTTCAATGCGTGGCTCTGAGAATAATGACGCCTATCACTTCGGCAGCGGCGGCTATGTATGCAAGGAAACGAATCATTCCGGCGGTGTGCTCGGCGGTATGGCTGACGGTTCCCCGCTGGAATTCTCCGTTGCCTTCAAACCGACACCTTCCATCGCCCGCCCGCAGAATTCAGTGAACCTGATGACGCAGTCGGACGCGGAACTTCACATCCGTGGAAGACACGATCCCTGCATTGCTGTTCGCGGTGCTATCGTCATTGAAGCGGTCACTATCATAACGCTGGCCGACCTGATTCTCAGAGGAGGAATTCATGTCCAGACTCGATGAGTACCGCGGGGAAATTGCAGAAATCGATGAGGAAATCATATCCCTCGTCGGAAAAAGAAATGCCGTGGCACGGAAAATCGGGAGAGAAAAACACGAACTCGGAATGCCGGTACAGGCCCCTGATATTGAGAAAATTGTGGAAAACCGCTATCGGAAAGCAGCGGAAAACCATGGTGTCAGCAGGGAAACCGCATCAGTAATTGCACGCGCTGTAATTGATGAAGCTGTGGAAGTACAACACGAAACCCCCTCAAATCAGTAGTCATTTTGCTTCTTTTCTAAATTTTTTAGAATTTTTACACAATATCTTTAAATATCAAAAAATCAGATTATTTAGAAGTGATTAAAAAATGAAGAGAAATATCAGCGTTTCTCATCTTGTTCAGACACCGATTGAAAAACAGCGTGTCGAACTTGTCGAACGTAAGTGCATCGGACACCCGGACAGTTTAGCCGACGGTGTTGCAGAAGCCGTGTCCCGTGCACTCTGCAAGGAATACATGGATGAGTTAGACGGTGTCGTTCTTCACCACAACACTGACCAGGGAGAAGTTGTCGCAGGTCAGTCTGCACCTGCATTCGGCGGAGGAAAAGTCATCAAGCCGATTTACTTCCTTCTGACTGGCCGTGCAACCAAACAGTTCGGAAACAAGACCTTTGCAACCGACACTATCGCAGTAAAAGCTGCCCGCGACTACTTACGCGAGACCATCCCGACCTTCAATATGGATACCGATGTTATTGTCGACTGCCGCATGGGAGAGGGTTCCACTGACCTGCAGGATGTTTTCAACACCAAGAAGAGCCACACGGTCATCCCGAGAGCAAACGATACCTCTTTCGGTGTCGGACACGCTCCGTTCTCTGAAGTGGAAAACATCATTCTTACTCTTGACAAGTACATTGCCGAAGAGTTCAGACCGAAACACCCGGCACTCGGTTACGATATCAAACTTATGGGAATGCGTGACATCAACACCATCAACCTTACCGTTGCCGCAGCAATGGTTGACCGCTACTGCTCCTGCATCGACGACTACCTCGAAGTCAAAGAGGCAATGATTGAACAGTTCACCGCAGTTGCAAAGAAGCTCACCTCCCGTAAGGTCAAGATTGCCGTCAACACCGCAGATATCGTAAAGAAGAACCACCAGTCCGTCTTCCTTACCGTCAACGGTACTTCCGCAGAAATGGGCGACGACGGATCCGTCGGACGCGGAAACCGCTGCAACGGACTTATCACTCCGAACAGACCAATGTCCATGGAAGCAACCTCCGGTAAGAACCCGATTAACCACATCGGAAAGATTTACAACCTATTATCCACTGAGATTGCAAAGGAATGCTGCCAGAAAGTCGACGGCGTCGAGGAAATGTATGTCCGCATTCTTTCCCAGATTGGTCAGCCGATTGACCACCCGCACGTTGCAAGTGTCCAGTGCATCACCAAACGCGGTTACAGCTACAAAGACTTCGCACCGGAAGTCGAAGAGATTGTCGACAAGCGCCTGGAAAACATCACCGACATCACCAAACTCGTCATCGACGGAACGCTGAAGACCTTCTAATATGACTAATATACGCCTTGCAATTCCGAACAAAGGAAGAATTGCTGAACCAATCAAAGACCTCATGACGAAAGCAGGCATCCATGTCAGGATGTCTGCAGCCCGTCAGCTCGTTGCAGGGACCAATGACCCCTCCATCGACATCCTTTTTGTCCGCCCGATTGATATTCCGGAATATGTTGCCAACGGTGTTGCCGATATCGGAATCACCGGTCTCGACATGGTTGCAGAACGCGGTTCATCTGTTGTTCCGTTGCTTGATCTGAACTTCGGAAAAGCAACGCTGGTCATTGCAGTCCCGGAAGACTCACCTATTAAAACTGTCTCCGATATGCAGGGACTCCGCATTGCAACCGAATTTCCGGGCATCTGCGAACGCTTCTTCAAGGAACAGGGAGTCGATGTCACGATTGTGGAAGTTTCCGGTGCCTGTGAAGCAGCTCCGCAGCTCGGCGTTGCCGATGCAATTGCAGACCTGACCTCAACCGGAACCACCCTTGTCATCAACAAGCTGAGAATTATCTCCGAGATTCTCGTAAGCACAACCAATGTTATTGCAAATGAGAAGGCGCTTGCTGAAAAGAAAGAGAAGATTGATGAAATCATTCTTGCTTTCGAAAGCGTTCTTGCTGCATCCGGCATGTGCTATCTGATGCTGAATGTCTCCCGCGAGAAACTCGCTGATATTGAAAAACTGATTCCGGGTCTCGGCGGTCCGACCATTATGGATATTGCCGGCTCTACCTCGGTATCTCTGCATGCGGTCGTTCCTTCTGATAAAGTGTATCAGCTCATCAACCAGCTGAAGAATGCCGGAGCTCACGACATTCTTGTCCTCGATATTACCCGGATGGTTCGCTGAATGCAGATTCTCCCGGCTGTTGATATTCTTGGTGGACGCTGCGTACAGCTGGTCGGCGGAGACCGTTCAACGGCAAAGGATTATGGAACGCCGCTGGAAAATGCCCGGAAATGGCTTGATGCCGGGGCATCCGCACTCCACGTCGTAAACTTGGACGGGGCATTTTCCGCAAGCACCGTAAATGTCTCTTCAATTCGGGAAATCCTGAGGGAAACCGATGTCTTCTGCGAAGTCGGCGGCGGTATCAGAAGCATTGCCGATGCGAAAGGATGGCTTGATGCAGGTGTTTCCCGTATCATTATCAGCACGTTTGCCGTGCAGAACCCTGCAGCAGTAGCAGAGCTGGCGGATGAATACGGTTCCGAACGTATCATGGCAGGTATCGATGCCCGCGGGACCTCGGTTTCAGTTGCCGGATGGACGGAAGATGCCGGAAACTATCTTGACTGGGCACGGAAATTCGAAGAACTCGGCGCCGGGTCCCTCCTTTATACCAATATCGATGTGGAAGGAAAGGAGAAAGGAATTAATCCCGAACCGGTGAAAAACCTCCTTGCAGCCGTAAATATACCGGTTATCATCTCCGGAGGAATTACAACAAAAGCGGATGTATCCTGTCTGCGGAACCTCGGAACCGCCGGTATCGTTCTCGGATCCGCCCTGTACAGCGGAAAGATAACCCTGAAAGAAGCAATGGAGCAGGAAGAATGAGAAAAGTAAAAGTAAACCGTAAAACAAGCGAGACAAAGATTTCTGTCGCTTTTAACCCTGACGCGGCGGATGCACCGGTAATTGCGACCGGCATTGCATTTCTTGACCATATGCTGACTGCCTTTGGAAAGCACGGAGGATTCACTCTTGCCGTTGAAGCAAAAGGCGATCTGGAAGTTGACTGTCACCATACTGTAGAGGATGTTGCTATTGTCTTAGGCGATGCAATCAGGAAAAGCATCGGCGACGGAGCAGGAATCACCCGGTTTGCCGATTCCACCATTCCAATGGATGAGTCGCGTGCAACCGTTGCCATTGATGTCAGCGGACGCGGATACCTTGTCATGGAAGGACTCTTTACCGGGCTCGTTACCGGAGGCATTCCAAACGACCTCTTTGAGCACTTCTTCTATACGCTCTGCGTCCATGCAGGAATCACGGCACATATCATCTTCTCCGGTGTCAATGATCACCACAAATGCGAGGCAATCTTCAAAGCATTCGGCATTACTCTTGGCAAAGCTCTTGCCGTAAAACCCGGATGCACCGATGTACCGAGCACCAAAGGAACACTCTGAATTTTTTAAAAACAGGGGATGATTTCCATCCCTTTCTTTATTCTGCAATATCAGTAATTTTTCCTGCAAACAGCAGAGTATCCGTTTCTTCATCCACAATCAGGAATGCAAACGGTCTGTCAAGCACCACTGTTTTTATTTCTTTTATTTCCGGAGCGGCTGAAGTTGCCATCATGACAGCGGCTGTCACCGCCGCTGCTTCTGTTCCGTCTTCATCCATATTCAGGAATGTCTTGTGGATGATGCTGTCGATTTTCAGCGGTTCTCCCGCGGCAGTGCGTCCGATGCCGTCAAAGGAATCCGCTTCGTCGGAGAAGACATTTGAGAGTCCGAGTTTTTTCAGCGGTTCTGCCAGATTCATGCTGAATTCTGCAGAAAACTTCGGAATGCCGATTTTCACATCGTATTCATAGGTCTGACTGTCAAGCAGTGATGCAAGATTCAAGTTCTTTAAGGTGAAATCGCCGGTCTTCTTCGGAAGAATGCCGATAAATGCAATATTGTCGCCGTAGTATTTCTTGAATCCGACTGCCTGTGCGTTTTCCAGGTAAACGGATTCGGTTCCATGCATCATCGCGACTTCGGTATCGCCTGCAAGTCCTTTGAAGGTTTCTTCGGTATTTGCCCAGTCTCTGAATTTTTTCAGCCATTCAGCTTTGAGATAGACTGCATTTATGAGTACAGCTTCGGCATTTTTCAGCTGACTGGGGTCAGCAATCTTTTTGATGAGATTGTTTGTTTTCTCTGCACACCAGGCATTGATCGCATCAGTAATGGCGGCGCTGGAGAAATCAGCTTCCTTTATCTCTGCATCAAATGCGGATTTCAGTGTTTCCTGATATGATTCGGCCGCCTGGAAACCGGTATTGAACCAGACGGAATTGGCACTGGTCAGTTTTGTGTTCTGAAGGGAATCAAGGCGGGAACGAAGCACGGTATTGGCTGCCAGATTCTCCGCGTTGGATGTTCCAAGATATGTCTCCAGTTCTGTTCTGCAGACATTCTCCGCACCGGCTAAAACCATGCCGAGTGCCTGATTGATGGAATAGGTTGAAATAACGATGTTTCCGTCCTGCAGACCGGAAATTTCATCGATAAGGGCCGCTGCAGTCCCGGTCAGTCCTCCGCCGCTTTCCGCGGAGGTCTGAGCAGGGTCGCTGACGCATCCGGCGGAAGCAAGAATGCAGAGCAGCACACATATCGCTGCGATACCAACGAGATAGTTCTTCATACCTACTCGGTTGCATCTTTGAAAATATAAACATCATGCGCAACCGTTTTTCCAAAACATCGATTCTGTTCTTTTTTCTCAACTCCGGTTGTCTCCTGAAAAACACCGCTTGCCTATCGGAAAACCCTGCCTTCCAAGACAGTAAGAAATATTTCATAAATGTCTGTTTATTCAGGAATTTTTGCATAATTATCAATATTTATTGTAAAAATTGCATAAAAAATAGGCGAATTTTTATATAAAAAAGCATAATTGATGTGCATGACCATCGTAGAAGATGCAAAACGCGGCATCATCACGGAAGAAATGAAAGTTGTCGCCAGAGATGAAGGCGTCACCGAAGATTTCATCCGCCGCGGTATTGCAGAAGGCCATATTGTTATCAATATGAGTCCCTACCGCAAAGTCAAACTCTGCGGTATCGGTACCGGACTCAGAACGAAAGTTAATGCATCCATCGGAACATCTTCCGATATCGTTGACGTGGAACAGGAACTGGAAAAAGCCCGTCAGGCTGAACTTGCCGGAGCGGACTCGCTGATGGAACTTTCCACCGGCGGTGACTTCCTCGACATCAGACGCCGTGTCTGCGAACAGTCCAAACTGTCCGTCGGATCGGTCCCGCTGTATCAGGCATTTATTGAAGCCGCACGCAAGAAAGGCGGTGTCGTCTTCATGGATGAAGATGACCTCTTCAATATCACTGAAAAGCAGGCAAAACTCGGAACCAACTTCATGGCGATTCATACCGGAATCAACTATGAAACGGTCAAGCGCCTGAAAAATCAGGGACGTCACGGCGGTCTTGTCTCCCGCGGCGGAGCATTCATGACGGCATGGATGCTGCACAACGAGCAGGAAAACCCGCTTTACCGCAGATTCGACTATCTCCTGGAAATCTTAAAGGAGCATGAAGTCACGCTCTCATTCGGCAACGGTATGCGGGCAGGAGCCTGCCACGATGCAACGGACCGTGCAGCAATCCAGGAACTCTTAATCAATGCAGAACTTGCGGATAAAGCGCATGAGTTCGGCGTTCAGTGCATCATGGAAGGACCCGGTCATATTCCGCTCGATGAAATAGAGGCAAATGTCAAACTCGAAAAACGTGTAACCAACGACAAGCCGTTCTATATGCTCGGCCCGCTGGTAACAGATATCGCACCCGGATATGATGACAGGGTAGCGGCCATCGGAGCATCGGTATCTTCCGCAGCCGGAGCAGATTTCATCTGCTATGTGACGCCAGCCGAACATCTGGCCCTCCCGACACCGGAAGAAGTTTATGAAGGCGTCATGAGTTCCCGCATTGCAGCTCACGTCGGCGATATGGTAAAGCTTCCGAAGACACGGGAAGCGGATCTGGAAATGGGTCATGCCCGCCGTGATCTTGACTGGGAACGTCAGTATGCTGTCTGCATGAATCCGGAACGGGCACGTGCAATCCGCGAGTCAAGAATGCCTGCGGATGCCGACGCCTGCACCATGTGTGGCGACTTCTGCGCCATCAAAATCGTTCAGAAGAACTTCAATTTCTGAACGGTGAACCTGCGGACGGGGCCGCAGTCATTAGCTGTCAATGTCATGAACACACTGCTCCGGTACCCCGGCCGGAGAATCTGTTTTTGGAACTATTTCCCCCTTATTTTTGTACGACCCGCTACCACTAGTATCCCCCATCCTAAACCCGTTGCTGTGGGAAACGAGAATATAACCTGCAGCAAATATATCTTCACGTAACCGTTTTCGGGATTGTATTCCTCCCGTTGCAGAGCTCTGCTGATTTTAGTGCAGCGGTACTAAAAACGGTACTAAAAATGTACTATAATTTGCTTCAGATTGGAAATCAGGGGTTGAATCTGGCGTAAAATGGGTTTGAAAAAAGAGTAAAATCTGTACTAAAATGAGATGGTCCTATCGGGGGCTGAATAGTTACAAAATATTTTTGAATTTGTTAAATGAGAATTCTTTCGCAGATTGTGAACAATCGAATGAAATTCCAAGTTTGATTTGAAGCATCGTCAAAAACGTATGCGATAACCGGGGATCGAACCCGGATTGTAAGCTTGGGAAGCTCAAGTCATGCCATTAGACCATTACCGCCTGACAGGTTATCATTGTCGTTCTATGCTAAAAAGGATTCTGACACAAGTTTTCATCTGACAGCAGAATCCAATCGTGCGAATCCTGCAGTCTGTGAGGATTGCAGCATTTCAGTGAACAGATTTTCTCCGTCGAAAAATCCTTTATACTTTTGAAAGAAAGTAACAATCATAGCAGATTCTCTGCTTGTGTACCGCAGTGAAACGAGCATGTCCGGACTTGAATCCGGCCGTCTCAGCATCGAATACCATCTTTCTGAGGTTCAAAAATGGCACAGAAATTAACCGTTCGGGACATTATGTCCAAACCAGTATCGATTGCGAAATCTGCCCTCATCCCCGAGGCACTCTCCAAAATGATTGACAACGGCATCGATCCGATTGTAGTCACTCAGGACAAAGCGGTTGTCGGTACCGTCAGCAGACGTACCATTGCGGAGAAAATGGGGAGCAAGCGGACCGGCAATGTTCCGGCTTCGCAGCTGCGTGTAGCAACAGTGACCCGCGACGATTTTACGTCCGTCTATCCCGACCAGGATCTGGAACTGCTGATTCCGCTTCTGCAGTCCTACAAGATTGTGGTGGTCTGGGATGTCGAGCACCGCTTAATCGGTCAGGTGACCAAAGGCGATTTGTTAAAGCATCTCTATCCGTCGTGTGCTCTCGCCGACCTAGTTGAGGTGGCACCGAGAATTGATGCCGGCGACCGTGTGGTTCAGCTGCACCGCCGCATGACCACCGGGGGAGGAACCAGGTTTGTCGTAATGGATAACGGAAAACCGGTCGGCATTGTGACTGAAACCGATGTTGCAAAAGTGCTCGTGAAACTGAAAAGCGACGTTGACAAGCATTTTGAAAATGCTCTGCGGAATGTGACAGCGGCAGATATCATGTCTTCACCGATTGTATCCGTTCCGCTGACTGCACCGGTGCTGGAAGTCGTCAATATCATGACGAAGAAAAACATCAGCACGCTTCCGGTTTCCGACAACGGAAAGATTGTGGGAATCGTCACGAGAAAAGCGCTCGTAAACGCTCTTTGAATACGGCAGAGTTTCTCCTCACCTCTGCATCATTTTTTCTGTAAATTCCGATTCCACCGTTGAATGTCTCCTTCACGGTTTTGACCGAAAGTTTTTGTGATATATAGAGATACTGCAAAGGCATTATTCTTCCAACGATTTATATCTGACAACTGCTTATATACTCATCATTATGAGTGAAACTCAAGGCTTTGAAATCCGCAATTATCTGACTGCGGGCGGATTCCTCCTGATAGGTATTCTGTTTCTCGTTTCAACGTTATCAACACTGGAACTCGGAAACGGCACTGCAGAACTGGTTGCTACGGATATGATCAAAAATCTGGTTTTCGGTCTCCTGTTCTTTGCCGTCGGTACCATCCTTGTCATCCTCCGCGGGCGCGACATTGCTGCAATCACGTTTATTCTGACTGGTCTGACTGATATTGCCGTCTTCTTCTGCGGTGAAAATACAAATGCCTCCTGGCTCTTTGCAGTTGTCAACATTCTCTGGGCAATTATTATTCTCTTCGCCCAGGACAAGGAGAAGTATCTGTTCTTTGTTCTGAATCTGCTACTCGGTATCACAACAATCACGAAGTACCTGCCTGATGCACCGGTAATCGTCAAATTTATTCCGCTGGTCCTGCTGATTCTGGTTGCACTCTATTACGCATTTGCCACTGGATGCGAGCGGATTTCTCTTCCCGGAAGAAAACTCCTCACCGCAGATACGGTTACCGAGTTCAAAAAGAGCGGAAGTTCCCTCGGCTATGTTCTGTTCGCCTTATCAAGCGGAATCTGGGTGCTGATTTATCTGTTCGGTATTGATCTTTCCGCCGCATCCATCTTCTGTCTTGAACGTGCCCTCGGTATTGCTCTGATTGTTATCGGTATTCTCCTGGCATACAAAAAGTTGCAGTTTACGCCGGTCATGTTCATTCTGATGGGTGCCGGCGATCTTATCGCATCGTTCTCGTCCGGAATCATGATTTATGCATGCGGTATTCTCCTTGTTGTTGCCGGTATCTTTGCTATGATGCGCAAAGAATCCAGAATTCTCGTTGGCGTGATGCTGATACTCTACGGCTGTTCCGCCTTCCTCTCGGCTATTACCGGTACCTCGGGAATGAGTGCCATTTCCCTGGTGCTGAATGGAATTCCATGCCTGATTGCTCTCTATCTTGCGGTTGCAACGCTGTCCCAGAGAAAGATGCCGCTTATCTGAAGCGGAACATACCAAATCCTTTTTCAGTTTCCGTGTCTCATGTGAACATTTCAACGACAGGATTTATCTCCAGAGACAGCGATATAACAGATAAGAATGCTAACGTGACACCACGCAGACATTCCCTGATTTGAGAGAATCTTTCTGATTCCTGAATTATACCCAAATAAAAACTGCGGGAGCAACTTCCGACAATCAACTCCCAATGTTTTAAATCTGTTTTGAACAAATTGTTTGAAAAAGGATAACAAATCCGTCTCCGGATTCCCGGGGAAGGAAATGTCATTACCAGGATACTTCCTTAGGTGTGTGCGTATAGCGTTACTGTGCAAGCTTGACGTCGTCTGCTTTAAGGGTGACGCGTCCTGCGTTCTTTGCGATTGCTGCTGCCTTTGCTGCAAGCTTTGCTGCGTATTCTTCAACTGCCATGACGAGTGCTTCTGCTGCGTCTTCGCCGATGCGTTCTGCACCTGCATTCTTTGCAATGCGGACAACCGCTGCTTTTGGTAAATCAGACATGATTATCAAATAATACATGGATTAGCAGGAATAAAAGGTTTTTCCTCGGTTGACGGATTTTGACTATGAAAAGACGATTTCTCCGTCTTCTCAGAAGTCGATTCCGCTTTTGCATCATACAGCGTGCCGAAAGATACGGGTATATATCATGCGGCAAATATGCCACCTGGATTGATTTCCGCATTCATGCATTCTCTCTCCTGAGTTCTGCAGATTTTACTGCAACTGCATCTCCAACCGTAGCAAATTCTCCGCACGGCGCCGTACTGTTTTTTGCAAAATCCGCTCTTCTATTTGCGGGTTATCTCTATGCAGTTCCGCTGAGGAAACCTGCCGACGGTTTCAAACATGGTTTCTGTAGATTCCGGTTCCGCTGTTGAATGTCTCCTTCACGGTTTTGACCGAAAGCTTTTGTGATATATAGAGATACTGAAAAGGCAGTATTCTTCCAACGATTTATATCAGGCAACTGCTTATATACTCATCATTATGAGTGAAACTCAAGACTTTGAAATCCGCAATTATCTGACTGCGGGCGGATTCCTCCTGATAGGTATTCTGTATCTCGTTTCAACGTTATCAACACTGGAACTCGGAAGCGGCACTGCAGAATTTGTTGCTACGAGTATGATCAAGAATCTGGTTTTCGGTCTCCTGTTCTTTGCCGTCGGCACCATCCTTGCCATCCTCCGCGGGCGCGACATTGCCGCAATCACGTTTATTCTGACTGGTCTGGCTGATATTGCCGTCTTCTTCTGCGGTGAAAATGCAAATGCCTCCTGGATTTTTGCAGTTGTCAACATTCTCTGGGCAATTATTATTCTCTTCGCCCAGGACAAGGAGAAGTATCTGTTCTTTGTTCTGAATCTGCTACTCGGTATCACAACAATCACGAAGTACCTGCCTGATGCACCGGTAATCGTCAAATTTATTCCGCTGGTCCTGCTGATTCTGGTTGCACTCTATTACGCATTTGCCACTGGATGCGAGCGGATTTCTCTTCCCGGAAGAAAACTCCTCACCGCAGATACGGTTACCGAGTTCAAAAAGAGCGGAAGTTCCCTCGGCTATGTTCTGTTCGCCTTATCAAGCGGAATCTGGGTGCTGATTTATCTGTTCGGTATTGATCTTTCCGCCGCATCCATCTTCTGTCTTGAACGTGCCCTCGGTATTGCTCTGATTGTTATCGGTATTCTCCTGGCATACAAAAAGTTGCAGTTTACGCCGGTCATGTTCATTCTGATGGGTGCCGGCGATCTTATCGCATCGTTCTCGTCCGGAATCATGATTTATGCATGCGGTATTCTCCTTGTTGTTGCCGGTATCTTTGCTATGATGCGCAAAGAATCCAGAATTCTCGTTGGCGTGATGCTGATACTCTACGGCTGTTCCGCCTTCCTCTCGGCTATTACCGGTACCTCGGGAATGAGTGCCATTTCCCTGGTGCTGAATGGAATTCCATGCCTGATTGCTCTCTATCTTGCGGTTGCAACGCTGTCCCAGAGAAAGATGCCGCTTATCTGAAGCGGAACATACCAAATCCTTTTTTCTGTCTCATGTGAACATTTCAACGACAGGTTTTATTTTCAGAGACAGCGATATAACAGATAAGAATGCTAACGTGGCGACACGCAGACATTCCCACAATTGACAGAATCTTATGAGATTCCCATATTATAT
>R18__coassemble_1291_pt1 | contig 42574 bp, 40 predicted proteins | sample R18__metabat2_low_PE_056 | metagenome-assembled genome bin R18 | reverse complement strand
TAGTTTTTGTTGTTTCTACAATAAAATATCAGCGGGAGTATTCTCAGGGTACAGAGAGGAAAAAGGATTATTGGCGGCGGAGCTGCACCGACTTTTCGTGGGCGTAGAGTCCTTCCGCGTGGGCAAGGTTTTCGATGGTGTCGCCGATGGTGTCAAGTCCGTCTTTAGTCACAATCTGGACCTGGGAGCGTTTCATGAAGTGGTTGACGTCAAGCGCCGAGTAGTTCTTGGCGTATCCTGCGGTCGGCAGGACGTGGTTGGTTCCGGATGCATAGTCTCCGCAGGCGACCGGGGTGAACGGACCGATGAAGATGGAGCCTGCGTTGGAGATGGAAGACAGGGTGGAAAGCGGGTCTGCGGTCTGGATGGAGAGGTGTTCCGGTGCGATATCGTTCATGAGTGCGGTTGCCTCTTCCAGTGTTTCCGTGACAACATATCCGGAATGGGTGAATGCCTTCTCGATGATTTCCTTTCTCTCTGCGGTTGCGAACTGGTTTTCGACTTCTTCTGCAACTGCTTCTGCGAATTTCTGCGAAGGAGTGATCATGATGCTTGCTGCGTTCGGATCATGTTCCGCCTGAGCCATCAGGTCGGATGCGACGAATGCCGGATCTGCCGAGTCGTCGGCGAGAACACCGATTTCGCTCGGTCCTGCCGGGAAGTCGATTTCCGCATGGTCTCTGAGCATCATCTTTGCCTGGGTCACGAAGACATTTCCCGGGCCCACAATCTTCTGGACCGGGCGGATGGTCTCGGTTCCGAGCGCCATTGCTGCAATTGCCTGGGCTCCTCCGATCTGGTATGCTTCGGTGACACCGGCGATGTCGAGTGCGACCAGGGTCAGCGGATTTACCGGCGGCGGGGTGCAGAGGACAATCTCTTTGACGCCGGCGACGCGTGCTGCAACGGTGGTCATGAGAACGGTGGACGGATAGGCTGCTCTTCCTCCCGGGATGTATGCACCGATTCTTTCCATCGGGGTGGTCTTCACGCCGAGGGTGATTCCCGGTTCCATCTCTTCGAGCCAGAGCGTCTTCGGTTTCTGCAGTTCGTGGAATGCGGTGATGCGTGCTTCCGCCTCAATCAGCGACTGGACGAGCGCATCGTCAACTTCTTCATATGCTGCATCAATCTGTTCCTGGGATATTTTCAAAGATGCGAGTTTCTGGTGGTCGAACTTCTCGGTAAGGGCGAAAAGTGCGGCATCTCCGTTGGTGGAAACGTCGTTGATGATTCCTGCGACAATATCTTTTACATCGTTTAAGGAACCGCGGCGCTGTGCTTTCCACTGTTCAGCATCTATCGGTTGCCAAATCATGCATACCTATTGGTGCTGAAGGGATTTAGGTATTAGGTAATGAAATCGGAAAAAGAGTGCATCGACCGGGACTCGAACCCGAGTTTAGGCGTTGGCAACGCCTAGTGATAACCACTACACTATCGATGCAACAGTGCCTTTAACTATATGACTGTGACTTATTTAAGTCTTCGTATTTTTCTATGCGGATTTATTATTTCCGTACTGAATGGTCAGTCCGGAAGTTCCGGTATTTTCTGCAGATGATTTTAGTGCAGAAACTGGATTTTTTTAAAACCCTGTTTACGCTCATTTTGAGCCCGTTTTAGTGATATGTGGCAAATTATAGTGCATTTTTAGTGTAATTTTAGTGTAATTTTAGTGCGGCCGCACTAAAATCAGATTCAGTTCCAGGTCAGGTTGCTTTTTTTGAGTAGTATTTGTCATGAGGTATAATATGCTTTCCAGGGGTGCAGCATTGAAAAAGTGATTTTGCGGTTTAGAATCCGATGGTGACCCAGTCCCAGGAACCGGAAATCAGGCAGCAGAGTAAAAATCCGATAATTGCGCAGGTGTTAATGAGCGGGAGGCCTGCCTGCGCCTTGCCGGACCGCATTGGAATACTTAAGAGAATCAGGCCGACGATGGAACCGGCAATCGCTCCGATGGCCGCAAGAGAAATGCCGCAGACGGTGATGCCGGAGACAAACACCTGGGCGGATATTGCGAGGATTCCCGGCATAATCATATCTCCCATGCCGATCATGTAGGCGCTGCGTTCCTCTTTGTCCGCTGAAATGTCCAGACCGGATTTCCGGTAGGAGTAGTGGCGGCTCTTCGGGATAAGAAACATTACTGGCATCTTCTGCTTCATGACGCCGTCAGCCAGGGTCAGCATGTGTTTTGTGCGGTATACCGAGATGTAGTCATAGACAATCAAGAGAATCAGGAGCACGATTACCGGCAGCGGTGAAAGCGATGCACCGAAGATGACGGCACAGCCGGCGGAAGCGATGAGTCCGACAATATTGATGATGTACCATTCCGGATACAGCCAGAGCACAACAATCATGCCGATGCCGATGAGTGCGGAAAGGAGATATGCGGACACCACTGGAAGAACCGGGCCGAGCAGCGAGAGTGCAACATAGAAGATGACTGCTGCAAGACAGAGTGCCAGGATAATACTGATAATCATCTGTGCTTTGTATTTGATGAGCAGCAGCAGAACCGCGGTTGCAACGAGCATCGCGAAGAGGAAGATGATGATGTTCCAGAGCGTGTCGGGGTCATCAAAAGCGACGATTCCTGCATTCTGAACCGGTCCGATCAGCAGCAGTGCTATGACGTCGGCAAGGAGCATCAGCAGTGCCATTCCTGCATAGGCAAGCGGTTCCGGGATAGTTCGCGAACTCATGTATAGTTACTTTAATAATTGGTCGTCACCATAGTTAAAGTATGAATATTCGTGCTATTATTCCGGAGATTATCCTCATCGCACTGATGGCAGTCTCGGGTATTATCATTGTTACGAGATTATGGCAGGATGCAATTATCGCGGTCGGCGTTCTGGTTCTGATTCTGTGTCTCGGCGGACTGATTCTCCTTCTTATTGTGAAAATCGGACGTATGGAAGAGGCATCCACTCATTTGGAACGTGCAATGCGCGCAAACCTGGAAAGCCTCGGCCGTCAGTTAATCGCAAAGCAGGATGCAACTGCCCAGCAGATTGTTTCGTCCCTGGAAAATACCAATCAGAATAAACCCCGGATGTACCGATAAATGGGTGTTGCGCTTCGGGCTCTCATTTCGGATGCCATAGAAAACCCCGGATGGGACTCGATTGGAGGCGTTGCGGCGATTGATGCCTACAACGCGCTCTATCAGTTTTTAAGCGGTATCCGTCAGGCAGACGGTGCCCCGTTAATGGATGAAGAAGGCAGGGTCACCTCGCATCTGAGCGGACTTCTGTTCCGGTCGGCAAATCTGATTGAAAAGAATATCACGCCGGTCTACATTTTCGACGGTAAACCGCCGGAGTTCAAGATGAAGACGCTTGAACACCGTCAGGAGATCCGCGAACACGCAAAAGAGGAATATGAGCGTGCCGTCGAGGCAGGAGACGAGGAAAGCGCCCGCCGCTATGCCATGGCGTCATCCAAAGTTGATGCCTATGTAAAAGACTCGGCCAAGGAACTGCTGACCGCACTCGGCATTGCCTGGATTCAGGCGCCGTCCGAAGGAGAGGCGCAGGCATCTTTCATGAGTCAGAACGGCGATGTTACCTATGCGGTCTCCCAGGATTACGACTCGCTTCTCTTCGGCTGTTCCACGCTGGTCCGCAATATTACGATATCCGGCAAGCGCAAGATCCGAGGACGCGTCATCAATCTCTATCCGGAACGTCTTGAACTGTCCCGCGTCCTGGAAACGGTCGGTCTGACCAGAGAAGAGCTGATTCAGGCGGCCCTTCTGATGGGTACCGACTACAACTCCGGAGTTTCCGGCGTCGGACCCAAGACCGCAGTCAAGATTGTCAAAGCAGGCAACTTCGAAGACCGCATTCAGGAAGCCGAAAATTCCGCCGATCCATCAGTGCTGCTGAACTACTTCATGCATCCGGAAGTCACGACCGACTACAGCATTGAAACCCGGTCTCCGGACCGGAGCAAAGTTCTTGAGATTCTCTGTGAAGAGCACGGATTCACAGAAGAACGTGTCGGTGCGGGACTGGACAGAATCGGCGCTAAAAAGGGCCAGGCAACCCTGGATGCCTGGTTCTAACTGTTTTTGTAAAATGAAATAATTCCAAGTTCCTGATTCAGACCAGTTATGAACCCTGGACAGCTGATGTGCCAATCCAATTTTAGTACAATTTTGGGTATTTTTTCAAACCCTGTTTAAGTCCATTTTGAGCTTTTTTTAGCAATCTGGTCTTAATTATAGTACAATTTTAGTACAATTTTTAGTACCGAGGTACTAAAATTCATTGCATTTTTTGGGACGGGGGATATCACTAAATGGCTCTTGGAGATATATTTGCTGCAGGTTATATTCTCGTTTCCCCTGGTAACTGGTTTAGGGATGTTGGAGAGCAGGTGCCAGCGGGTCGTGGAAAAAGAGAGGGTGAAGAGTTACAAAGGAAAATTATTCCTGTTTCGTCTCTTCAGGGACTCCTTCTTCTTCTTCAGAGTCTGCAGAGACGATTGCAATTCCGGTGACTTTATCGCCGGAATCGACTTTGATGACACGGACACCCTGTGCGGCTCTTCCCTGGACAGAGATGTCTGCGGCATGGGTACGCATGACAATACCTGCTGCGGTGGTGACAATAATGTCGTCAGTCTCGGCAACGGCGACTGCCGCGACAACCGGCCCTCTCTCGAAGTTTGCCGCAATGGATCTGACGCCCATGGTTCCGCGTCCGTGGCCGTTGAATTCATCAAAGAGGGTTCTCTTGCCGAATCCCTTGTCGGTTAACAGGAAGAGGAACTTTGCCTCCTCATTGACAAGCGTAAGACCGCAGACTTCATCGCCTTCGTACTTCGGGCGGATACCGATGACACCCTGCGATCCTCTGCCGGTCGGGCGGACCTCTCCTTCATTGAATCTGAGGGTCTGACCGTATTTGGTGGTAAGGACGACTTCCGCTTTTCCGTCGGTTTCGACGACGTCGACGAGTTCATCGTTGTCCAGGAGGGTAAGACCGATGATACCGCCCGCTCTCGGGCGGGAGAAGAGCTGCTGGTTCATCTTGCCGATTCTTCCGCTCTTGGTTGCATAGAGGAAGTACTTCTCCGCATCGAAGTTTCTGAGCGGGATGACTGCCGAGACATCTTCATCGGTCAGGTTCAGCAGGTTGACGATTGCCTTTCCTTTTGCGGTACGCGATCCTTCCGGAATGTCGTAGACTCTGAGCCAGTAGGCACGGCCCTTGTTGGTGAAACAGAGGAGATAGTCGTGGGTGCTTGCCATGAAGACCTTGCTTACGATATCTTCTTCCTTGGTGGTCATGCCGGTGACTCCGCGTCCGCCTCTCTTCTGCTGGCGGTAGATGTCGACCGGGACACGCTTGATGTAGTTCTGCTCGGTTAAGGTGACCAGGACCTGCTTGTCTTCAATGAGGTCGATGGTTTCGATATTGGAGTTTGACGAGTAGTCAATCTTGGTGCGGCGTTCGTCACCGTATGCTTCACGGATGTCAAGCGTTTCCTTCTTGACAACGGTCAGGATGTTTGCTTCGGACTCGAGAATCCATGCCAGGTGCTGAATCAGCTTCTTGAGTTCGTCTGCTTCAACTTCAATCTTCTTGTGTTCGAGGGCTGCAAGACGGCGGAGCTGCATCTTCAGAATTGCATCGGCCTGAATCGGCGTGAAGCCGAACTTTGCAACCAGCGCCTCCTGTGCGACTGCCGGTTCGGGGGATGCTCTGATGGTTGCAACAACCGCATCAATCATGTCGATTGCCTTTAACAGACCGTCCAAGATATGGAGACGTTCTTCCGCCTTTCTCTTGTCGTGTTCGGAACGGCGTCTGACAACTTCCGCCCTGTGGTGGATGAAGTTGCGCAGGAGGTCCGGGAGCGAGAGAATCTGCGGTTTCTTGTCGACGATGGCCAGATTGATGACACCGAAGGAGGACTCAAGCGGGGTGTGCTTGTAGAGCTGGTTCAAGACGATGTTGCCCTGCACGTTCTGCTTGAGTTCGATGATGACGCGGATGCCGTCCTTGTCGGATTCATCGCGGATGTCGGAGATTCCTTCAATCTGCTTGGTCTTGACCAGTTCGGCAATCTTTTCAATCATGACTGCCTTGTTGACCTGATACGGAATCTCAGTGATGACAATCTGCTCGTAGTTCTTCTTGCGTTCTTCGATTTCCGCAACACCGCGGACGACAACCTTTCCCTGTCCGGTAAGATAGGAGTTCTGGATGCCGGCATTGCCCATGATGATACCGCCGGTCGGGAAGTCCGGTCCCGGCATGATCTTCATCATCGTGTTGACATCCATTTCCGGATTGTCGATGTAGGCGTTGACCAGGTTGCAGACTTCGGTCAGGTTGTGCGGCAGCATGTTTGTTGCCATACCGACTGCAATACCCATTGTACCGTTTACGAGAAGGTTCGGAATCTTGCTCGGCAGGACATCCGGTTCAAGCGACGACTCATCGAAGTTCGGCACCATATCGACAGTTTCCTTGTCGATATCTTCCAGGAGGGCTTCAGCAGCCTTGGTGAGACGGGCTTCAGTATAACGCATTGCTGCCGGAGAATCTCCGTCGATGGAACCGAAGTTACCCTGACCGTCAACCAAAGTGTAGCGGTAGGAGAACGGCTGTGCCATCTTTGCAAGGGTGTCGTAGATTGCGACATCACCGTGCGGGTGGTAGTTACCCATAGTTGCAGCAACTGCTTTTGCGGATTTCTTGTACGGGTTCGACGAGGTGTTGTTTTCGTCGTGGTACATTGCGTAGAGAATACGGCGGTGTACCGGTTTCAATCCGTCGCGGACATCCGGAATTGCACGGCCGATAATGACACTCATCGCATAGTCGATGAAGCAGGTCTTCATCTCATCTTCGACTGTTACCGGTGCGACCTTGTGTCCTTCCTGCGGGTTGAATTCCTCTTCAGATGTCAAGGTTCTTCACCTCCCCTGCGTGGCGTTTAATGAAATCTTTTCTCGGGATGACATCGTCTCCCATGAGCTTCTCGAAAATTTCATTGGCATAGCTTGCATCCTCAATTCTCACCTGTTTCAGAATACGGTTCTTCGGATTCATGGTGGTTTCCCACAGCTGACCCGCATTCATTTCACCAAGACCCTTGTACCGCTGAACTGCCGCCTTTTCACCGAGTTCGGCCAAGGCGTCCTTCATCTCGTCTTCACTGAAGACATACTTCTCGTTCTTTCCTTTGGAAACACGGAAGAGCGGCGGCTGGGCGATGTAGACATAGCCTGCATCAATCAGCGGGCGCATGTAGCGGAAGAAGAAGGTAAGCAGCAGAATCCGGATATGTGCACCGTCGACATCAGCATCGGTCATGATGACAATGTGGTGGTAGCGTGCCTTGGAGACATCGAATGAATCTCCGTATCCGGAACCGACTGCAGAAATCAGCGTCTGAATTTCCAGGTTCTTCAATGCCTTGTGCTCCAGTGCCTTTTCGACGTTCAGGATTTTACCGCGTAACGGCAGAATTGCCTGGAATCTGCGGTCACGTCCCTGCTTTGCCGAACCGCCTGCGGAATCTCCTTCCACAATGTAGATTTCGGATTTTGCCGGATCGCGTTCGGAGCAGTCGGCAAGTTTGCCCGGAAGACCGGACATTTCAAGCGTGCTCTTTCTGCGGGCCAGTTCCTTGGCACGGCGGGCCGCTTCACGGGCGTTTGCCGCTTCAACGGATTTCTTGGCGATGGCGGCGATGACTTTCGGATTTTCTTCAAAGAAGACGGTCAGTGCCTGATAGACCAGACTGTCGACCAGTCCCTTGACATTGCTGTTTCCCAGGCGCATCTTGGTCTGACCCTCGAACTGCGGGTTTGCGATTTTGATGCTGATGACTGCGGTCAGACCTTCTCTTACATCTTCTCCTTTAACAGAGACATCCTCTTTCAGGTGCTTGTTTGCATGTGCACTGTTGTTGATTGCTTTGGTAAGCGCCGAGCGGAATCCTTCCAGGTGGGTTCCTCCTTCTCTCGTGTTTACCGAGTTTACGAAGGTGTAGAGCGTCTCAGTATAGGTCGTATTGTATTGCAGGGCAATCTCTACATCGATTTTGTTTTCCTCATCGGATTTGTCCAGGTAAATCGGTTCTGTATGGAGAAGCTCCTTTCCCTCATTCAGATGGACGACAAATTCACGCAGTCCTCCCTGATAGCAGTAGAGTTCGCTGTCGCCGGATCTCTTGTCCATGATGTGCAGCTCGACTCCCTTGTTCAGGTAGGCAAGTTCACGGAACCGGTGGGCAAGAATGTCGTAATCGAACTCCGTCGTTTCAAAGATGGAGCCGTCCGGATAGAAGGAAATTCTGGTTCCGGTGGTGTTCCGGTCGGTGACTCCCTCCTTGTTCATCCGGATCATGCGTTCTTTGAACTCTTTCTCCGTTTCGTCGCGGGAATCCATCTTCTGGACGATACCTCCTTTTGAGAATACCATGGAGTAGATTTTCCCGCCGCGGTAGACTTCGGCAACGAGTTTGGTGGAAAGTGCGTTGACAACGGAGACACCGACGCCGTGCAGACCTCCGGAGACCTGGTAGGTGTTCTTGTCGAATTTACCTCCTGCGTGGAGAACGGTCAGAACAACTTCAAGAGCGGATTTGCCCTGCTTCGGCATGATGTCAACCGGGATTCCGCGTCCGTCATCTTCAACGGATACGGAACCGTCGGCATTGATAACAATGCTGATGTGTTTACAGAAGCCGGCCAGTGCTTCGTCGATGGAGTTATCGACAACCTCGTAGACAAGGTGGTGAAGACCGCGGGTGTCGGTGCTTCCGATGTACATTGCCGGACGTTCGCGGACCGGTGCAAGCCCCTCAAGAACGGTAATGTGAGAGGCGTCATAATTGTCAGTCATTTAGTGTTTTTTCTCCTCTAAAGTACAGATTTTTTCAGATGCAAACAAGTGATTTTTTGAAATGATATTTATACGTAATATATTTGGTTTGTGAAGATATAAAGGTCTTGTATTCTCTGTCTATTTGAAAAACAGGGAAAAAATTCGGGCTGTTTTTAGTTGACTATTCGGGGTTTCGGAGGTGATTTTGCGCCGTCTGAAAATACAGTGATTTTACGTGTTAAATCGTCAAAATAAGATTAATTTAGGGGTATATTTTGCAGGGTGTGAAAAGAGTTGGAAAAAGCGCGGAAAATATGCTGATTTGACCGTTCCGGTCTTGAAAAGAAAGGGGGATTATTTGGTTTGTTCTGAGCCGCCAGCTGCCTGGTCATCAAAGAGTTCATCCACAGTTGTGTGGAAATAGCGTGCGATTTTGAAGGCCAGTTCGAGCGAGGGGTCGTATTTTCCCTTCTCGATTGCAAGGATGGTCTGACGGGTCACTCCTAACGCCTGAGCCAGTGCATCCTGCGTCAGGTCGTTCATTGCCCGGAATACCTTGATTTTATTCCTCATTCTTCAATATCTCCACCGTATTTGTGCTCATAGTACATGTAGACTCCAACATATACGAAGAACATGGCAATAATCAGCGCCAGTTCAAGAAGGGCGATAATTCCGACGAGATCCGGCTGCATCTGCGGCGGCTGCGGGAACGGGCCTTGAGGCATAATCATGTGCGGAATGCCGAATGCATAGACGGCAAGACCGAGATTTCCGAGAATAAAGGATGTTGCCGCAACCTTCATGGTTGCCGATGAACTTTTTGTTTCAATGAGAAGCTGACGTTCGTCCATGTAGTCTTTGGTCAGTTTCTTTTTCAGGACGAAATAGAGAACGGCTGCAACTGCTGCTGCGACTAGAATTAACAGCGGCAGTTTGATTTGAATGAAGATGTAGAACAATACGAGAAGTACCAGGGCTGCTACGCCGCATAAAAGATAGAATGCGTTCCTCTTCATAAATGTAAGATACTGTTTGTTTTCAGGAATAGAAGTTCTTTTCCTAGTTTGGGGTGTGTGAGGAAAACCGCACCGGTATTTTCCCGTCCCTCATCATCAGACGGGCGGTGCGGTTTTCCGGGGTATGAAAAAAACATCTCTGCCTGTTTTATCGCTGTGCTGTATCGTGACACAGAAACCATCAGTATTTCTGCGCCACTAATATATTTTACATTATGTATTATAATACTTTTCATTTTGTAACGTTATATTGAACATAATGTTAATATCATTTTACATTCAACATAGGTGTATGCAAGAGAAAAAGATGCAGTTCAGACACGAACTGAAATACTATCTTAGCCCGACAGATTATCTGGTGATACGGTCCAGACTGTCGCACATTGCATCGCCTGATCCGCACGCGGGAGAGGATGGAAAATACCGTATCCGCAGTCTGTACTTTGAAACTCCGGGGGACAAGATTCTCCAGGAGAAACTCACCGGCGTCGGCGAGCGTGAAAAGTTCAGAATCCGGTATTATGACGATGACATGACCTTCATCCGCCTGGAAAAGAAGATGAAGACCAACAATGCAACCAGCAAAATCAGCTGCATGATTACCAAAGAAGAAGCAGAAAAGATTGTTGCCGGAGACCTGGAATGGATGCTTTCCTCCAATCGCGCTCTGCTGGTCGAACTCTATGCGAAGATGAAGTTCATGCAGCTGAAACCGAAGACCATTGTCGATTACGACCGCGAGTGTTTCATCTACGGTCCCGGAAATGTCCGGGTCACGCTTGACTCGAATATCTCAACCGGGATCTCCTCCGTCCGTCTCTTCGACGATGTTCCGATGGTAAAAGCACATGGTGTTGATGTCATCATCATGGAAGTAAAGTACGATAATTACCTCCCCTTAATTATCAAGGAGATGGTTCAGATGCCGAACAGAAGGGTTTCCGCATTCTCCAAATACGCGGCAGCCCGGGTTTTCGGGTGAATAACATATGGCACTCACATTCAATGATTTATTTTCAACTGACCTTCTGTCAGGAATAACCGAGTTCTCATTACTGGATACTATCATTCTGATGGCGTTATCCTTTGTAATCGGTCTCTTCATTCTGTTTGTATATAAGAAAAGTTTCTCCGGTGTAATGTACTCGTCAGGATTTGCAATTTCGTTAATTGCAATGACGCTCATTACTACTATGATTATTCTCGCAATCGGTTCCAACATCATTCTCTCATTAGGTATGGTCGGAGCTCTTTCAATTGTGAGATTCCGTTCCGCCGTCAAAGATCCGATGGATATCGCCTACCTCTTCTGGGCAATTTCTGCGGGTATCGTTCTCGGTGCCGGTCTGATTCCGCTTGCGGTCTTCGGTTCCGTCTTTATCGGAATTATTCTCTACATCTTCTCCATCAAGAAACCGAGCCACAAACCGTACATTCTTGTGGTAAACTGCGAGAATGATTCTGTTGAAAGTGATGTTACTGCAGTTCTCAAGGAATCTGTCAAGAAACACATCATCCGTTCCAAGACGGTCAACAGTTCCGGTGTTGAGCTGACGGTTGAAGTCCGTATGCCGGGTCAGGAGAGTTCCTTTGTCAATAAGATCTCATCTCTTCCGGGCGTATCCAATGCAGTGCTTGTGAGCTACAACGGCGAATACATGACCTGATTCCATGAAACATATCAACGCATTAACAATCGGCCTTGTGATTGCGGCCGTTGTCTTTGTCTGCGTTCTGATGTTCATACCGGGAAGTATCGGCATCACCGAGTCGGAACAGAAGTATGTGGATGCATACTTTAATCCCGACAAGGTAAACACGGTGTCCATTAATATCTCCGAAAGCGACTGGCAGGATATGCTGGAAAACCCGCTGGAAGAGGAGTTCCACACGGCAAACATTACCATCAACGGCGATACGTATCAGGGAATCGGCATCCGTACCAAGGGTATGACGAGTCTTTCTTCCGTCGCCTCGTCGGATTCCGACCGGTACAGTTTCAAGATTAAAGCCGATGAGTATGTCGGCGGTCAGAATTTCCTCGGTCTCGATGAATTTGTCCTGAACAACAACTATCAGGATGCAAGCTACATGAAAGAGTACCTTTCCTACGCTTTGCTTACCGAGATGGGTGTTCCGACACCGCTCTATACCTATGCCGCTGTCTATCTGAACGGCGAGTACTGGGGACTGTACCTCATGGTTGAAGCAGTGGAGGAAGACTTTGCAGCCCGCAACTTCGGCATGGACTACGGAGAACTCTACAAGCCGGAATCCATGAACTTCGGCGGCGGAGGCATGGGTGACGGTAAAGGAGGCCGCGGCGGTATGATGGGCGGAATTGATGACGAGATGCTCGCCAAGTTTGCCGAGATGGATCAGGATGAACTCGAAGAAGCTTTCAAGAACTTCATGAATATGGATTCAAGCGAGCAGAAGGACCTGATGCAGAGTTTCGGCGACATGTCAGCAGATGAAATCATCAGTGCGGTCAACGGCACAAAAGACACGACCTCGGATTCCGGTACAAAGCCGTCAGGCGGTATGCAGAAACCCGACGGTGATTCCATGCCTCAAATGGGTGACGGTCAGGACTTCAGCAATATGCAGAAACCTGACGGAGATTCCATGCCTCAGATGGGTGACGGTCAGGACTTCAGCAATATGCAGCCGCCTGGAGGAGATATGCCCTCATTCGGCGGTTCCGGCGGAGGATGTGATCTGGTCTACACTGACGATGAGATTTCCAGTTACTCCCAGATCTTTGACAATGCGGTCTTCACCGTGAAGAAAGCTGACAAGAAACGGGTCATCGAAGCTCTCAAGAATCTGAATGAAGGTACCAATCTGGAAACGTATGTAGATGTGGATGAAGTTCTCCGCTACTTTGCGGTGAATACTGCTCTTGTCAACCTCGACAGCTATGTGAGCAGTTTGAAGCACAACTACTACCTCTATGAAGAAGACGGTCAGCTGTCTATGATTCCGTGGGACTGGAACCTGTCCTTCGGTGCATTCCAGGGCGGAGGTTCTTCAAGTATCATCAACTTCCCGATCGACACTCCGGTTACTTCGGGAATCGAGCTGTCCCAGCGTCCGATGATAGGTTCACTGCTTGCAGTCGATGAGTACAAGGAACTTTATCACCAGTATCTCCAGGAGATTGTCACGAAGTATTTCGGCACACTCTCGGAACGTATCGATAAGATTGATGCCATGATTTCCTCGTATGTGGAGACCGATCCGACAGCCTTCTACTCGTACTCTGAATACCAGTCGAACCTCGAATATCTGAAGAAGTTCGGCGAGCTGCGTGCGGAAAGTATTCAGGGTCAGCTGGACGGCACCATCCCTGCAACATGGGATGAACAGAACGCCGATTCGTCGAAACTTGTCGATGCCAGCAGTCTTCCGTCATCCGGAGGATTCGGTATGCCAGGCGGTGACGGCGGTTTCGGCGGCAAAAACCACGGCAGCAAGAACAAATAACGAACAGCGGGACTCCGTCCCCTGTATCCTATTTTTCAGAATTTCAGCAAAAAAGAAATATGCCGGATTAGAATAATCCGGAGATTTTACCGTTGTTGTCGACGTCAATGCCGCATGCAGCCGGAACAAGCGGAAGTCCCGGCATGGTCATGATATCACCGGTTTCTACAACGATGAATCCTGCACCGTTGCAGAGACGGATGGTTGCCGCATTGATCTTGAAGTTGGTCGGTCTGCCGAGCTTGTTCGGATCGTCAGATAAGGAGTACTGGGTCTTTGCAACGCAAATCGGCAGGTTTCCGCGGCCGAGTGCCTCGATGTCCTTGATTGCTGCTTCTGCCTGTGCAGAGTAGACGACGCCGTCTGCTCCGTAGATGGTCTTGCAGATGGTCTCGAGTTTTTCCTTGATTGGCTTGTCGAGTTCGTAGATGCAGTGGAAGTCGGACGGTTTCTCACATGCTTCGACAACTTTCTTTGCAAGTTCAATACCGCCGTCTCCTCCCTTGGCGAAGACTTCGGATAAGGCAAAGTCTGCTCCCTTGGATTTGCAGAACTCTTCTAAGGTCTTGAGTTCTTCATCGGTATCTGCACTGAAGCGGTTGATTGCAACAACAACCGGGACACCGAACTTCTGGAGATTCTCGATATGTGCTTCGAGGTTGACCATTCCTTTCTTCATTGCTTCTACGTTCGGTTTTGCCGTGTCTTCCTTCTTGACTCCGCCGTTGTATTTCAGGGAACGGCAGGTTGCAACAAGAACGATTGCGTTCGGCTTTAATCCTGCATAGCGGCACTTGATATCAAGGAACTTTTCAGCTCCGAGATCGGAACCGAAACCTGCTTCCGTAATCAGGTAGTCAGCCATCTTGAGACCGAGTTTGGTTGCACGTACCGAGTTGCAGCCGTGGGCGATGTTTGCGAACGGTCCGCCGTGGATAAGACACGGGGTGTTTTCCAGGGTCTGAACCATGTTCGGCTTGATTGCATCCTTTAAGAGTGCAGCCATGGATCCGACTGCCTTCAGGTCTTTTGCAAAGAGTGGTTTGCCGCTTCTGGAATAACCGAAGATGATGTTTCCGAGGCGTTCTTTGAGGTCGTCAATATCTTTTGCAAGGCAGAGAATTGCCATGACTTCGGATGCGACGGTGATTAAGAAGTGGTCCTCCCTCGGGAAACCGTTGGTCTGACCGCCGAGACCGATGACACAGTTACGCAGAGCTCTGTCGTTCATATCCATGCAGCGCTTGAAGATGATTCTTCTCGGGTCAATGTCGAGTGCGTTGCCCTGGTGGATATGGTTGTCAATCATTGCGCAGAGAAGGTTGTTTGCTGCAGTGATTGCGTGGAAGTCACCGGTGAAGTGAAGGTTGATATCCTCCATCGGAACGACCTGTGCGTATCCTCCGCCTGCTGCTCCGCCTTTCACACCGAAGACCGGACCGAGCGACGGTTCACGCAGGGCAAGCATTGCCTTCTTTCCGATTTTCGGCATAGCTTCTGCCAGACCGACAGAGGTGGTGGACTTGCCTTCTCCTGCCGGGGTCGGATTGATTGCAGTGACCAGAATGAGTTTTCCGTCTTTGTTTTTGGAAAGACGCTTCTCAAGCTCGTCGGAGATTTTTGCCTTATAGTTGCCGTAGAGTTCAATCTCGTCGGCACCAATGTCAAGAGATGCAGCGATTTCCGTGATTTTTTTCATCGGGGTCTGCTGTGCAATTTCGATATCAGATAGCACGTATATCAACTCCTAAATGAGTTAATATGGGGGTGTATGCTATTTAAAGATGTCTTTATGGTATGGACGCTCAAATCTGCTGCTATTGATTAAAAGAAGTGCAAAAAAGTATTTTTTGATGGGTTTACTCGGCTAAGAGTTTGTTCATCAGGGCGATGATGGAGTCTTTGTTGCCGAAGTTCTCGATAACTGCGTATTCCGGATCGATTTCGATATCGAATTCCTCTTCGAGCTGGCTGACGATTTCAATCAGTTCAAAGGAGTCGAGCGTTCCGTCTTCCATCATATTCGGTCCGTCGTAGGTCAGAATCTTTTCATTGATGCCTGCGAGGACTTTTAATATTCTCTCTTCGTTGGACATAGTGTCTATTTAGTTTAGAGTTCTTTATATTTCAACTTAAGGAGGAATCCTTCTGGGAGCGGGAGGTAAATGGACTTTCCGTCGTCTTCTTTTTTATCTGCCGTAATCTTCCGGTAGCGGGAAATCTCGATGGTCTTTCCGTTGTATTCCGTCTGCATGTGCGGGAAGATGTCGTTTAATCCGTAGTCGGTGGATCTCAGGAGACGGTAGATGTCTTCCGGATTGTCGGTGAGGTTGAATTTGCCCTCTGCCGGCACCATCTTAGATAAGTAGATTTTCCGGTTCGGCGGGAAGACCTGGTGGGTGACTTCTGCAGTTCCGGTGACAACGCCTTCGAAACTCTCGGTGAATCCTTCAAAGGCAATCTTCATCAGTTCGCCTGCCAGTTCGTAGGCTTTCATGTCCGGCAGAATCTGAGTCTTCTTCTGGATGATGATTGCACCGTCGTCGACGCCCGGCGTTACATAGTGCCAGGTGATTCCTGCTTCGGTCTCTCCTTCGTACATTGCCCAGGACGGAGCGTTTCTTCCCGGGAACTTCGGCAGAAGTGCATTGTGGAAGTTGATGACGGTGATGTTTTCCTTGTGGACAATATCTGCCGGGAAGAGATAGTTGTTGCTTGCACTGATAATCAGCGTCTTCTCCGTCAGAGCCATCAGTTTCTCAGTGACTTTTGCCTTTTCAGGAAGCAGCGAGTAGGGAATTCCTTCAGTGGTGCATATTTTATGGGTGATGCTGACCGGGTGGACTTCATATTCGATAAATTCCATCTGGTAGCCGTATTTCTCCTTCTGTGCGTTTACATACGACAGAACTTCGCCGGTAATCTTTCCGTAGCCGATGATAACGATTCGCTCAAATATTCCTTTTGTCATGTGAGATACTCCTTGAGTTTCACTCTGTCGGTTTTTCCGTTACTGTTAATAGGCATTTTCTCTAAGATAATGATTTTGTTCGGTATCATGTAGTCAGGGAGCAGGTTTCTGATGCCGGTTTCAACAGAGTTCTGGTCTGCTCCTTTTTCCAGGAACAGGACAATTTTCTTTCTGGTTTCGTCATAGAGACAGCAGCATGCCGACACTCCTTCCTGCGAAGATGCGGCGGTTTCGATCTCGCCGAGTTCGATTCTGTGTCCCCGGTGTTTAATCTGGAAATCCTTTCTGCCGAGGTAGAGCAGTTCTCCTTTATCGTTGTACTCGCCAAGATCGCCGGTCCGGTAGATGGTCTCTTCCGGGTTTTCCGGATTCGGAACAAAGGCTTCTGCGGTTTTTTCCGGATTGCGGTAGTATCCCGGAGAAAGACAGACGCCTTTTACGCAGATTTCTCCCTTCTCTGCTTTTTCGTTTCCGTCCAGAAGCAGGATTTCAACATTGGTGATGGGCTTTCCTATCGGAAGTGGATCCGTGTCGCTGAACGGCCGGTCGACAATATAGCAGGTGCAGGCGTCGGTGATTTCTGTCGGGCCGTAGAGATTTGCATACTGTACTTCCGGCAGATACTCTCTCCAGTAATTCAGCTGTTTGTTCGGCATCACTTCACCGCAGAAGAGGACGCGTTTTACGGTGCCCGAGAGATCCACATTTTTCAAAGCTCTGAGTTTTGCAACAACGGTCAGGGCTGACGGAACCCAGAAGATAGTAGTGATACTCTTCTCCTTCAGATAGTTGAGGAGCGGTACCGGCTGGGAGAAGAGGGTCTTTGGAATAATATGGAGTTCGGCTCCGGTTTTCAGCGAGGAATAAATGTCGAGAATTGAATTGTCGAAATAGAACGGAGCCTGATTTCCGAATGAGTCCTGTTCGGTAATCCGGAAGGTCTCCGTTACCCAGGTAATATAATTGAAAACGGAGCGGTGGGTAATTGCAACGCCTTTGGGAACGCCGGTGGAACCCGAGGTATAGAGGACATACAGCAGATCTTCTTTGGTTTTCGGAATCCTGGAAATGATTTCAGCGTCTGTGTCCTGTTCTGCTATCTCTTCATAGAACAGATACTCGCCGGAAAAACCTGTTTCAGCAAATCTGCTTTGCAGTGCTTTTTCGGTGATGACCAGTTCCGGCTGCAGATTCTCCAGAATCTTTTCAATCCTTGCTGCAGGCATCTCCGGATCAATCGGCGTATAGAAGCATCCGCTGTAGGCGATTCCAAGAAAGGAAACCGGTATCCGTATGCATTTTTCGAGGAAAACAGCAACCGGTTTTTTCCAGCAGTTTCTATTGGCAATCTCCCGGGCGACGGCAAGCGCTTTTCTCCGGTACTCCGCGAACGTTGCCGTCTCCTGTTCGTCGAAAAGTGCAGGCTTATCCGGAAATCGTTCTGCGGTAGCATCCAGCCATTCAGTTACGCTCTGCATTTTTCTCCTCTGTTCACTGATTATGAATATGCTTTCATTTCTATTAAATTCCGTCTGCGCGAAGTCATATGTTTCCTGATTTGCCCTGTTCTTCACTCCGTCTAATCCATGGTTTTCAGTGACGGAAACCTATCATGTTATATGTTAGCACGGTGCACATAATAGTATGATATTGGGATTGCCTGAGTTTACGGTCTGCATATTCGGCGGAGCAGTAGCTCTTATCTTTCTCATTTTGATTCTATGGGGAATTTTCTTCCCGAAAGTGAGGGATAACTAATGGCGTTAGGAACAGAAAGTACTGTGGTGACAATCATTCTGATTGCCGTCTACTTTGTAGTACTATTAGGTATCGGTGTATGGGCCTCCAAGAAAATCAAAAACTCAGAGGACTATATGCTTGCAGGCAGAGGGCTCGGGTTCTGGCTGTTCACCCTCCTTATTGTCTGCTCCATCTGCAGCGGAATGACGCTGATCGGCACGAGTGAATTCGGGTATGCCAGCGGATGGCCGGGCATGTGGGAGGCAATCTTTGTGCCGCTCGCAGCATCCGCCTGTATCATTATCTTCGGTTCAAAACTGAACCAGATTGGTAAGAAGCAGGGGTGCATGACCATTGCCGACTACTTTACCATGCGGTATGAAAACAACAAAGGTCTTCGTGCCCTGACTGCCGGTTCAAGTATTGTCGTGTCTTTAGTCTACCTTGTCGGACAGTACACCGCTATCAGTGTTGTTCTGATGTGGGCATTCGGCCTTCCGCAGTGGATTGCACTGCTGGTTTCCGGTGTTATCATTACGGCATACACAGTTATCGGCGGTCTGTATGCTGTCTCCTGGACAGGTCTCGTGCAGGGTCTGATTCTTATCTTCGGTATTATCCTGGTTACTCCGTTCATTCTCAGTGCAGCAGGCGGAATTGAGGTCATCAACAATATGCTTGCAGCAGTTGACCCGCAACTGGTTCTTCCTGCCTTCGAGTCGAACTACGCGGCATACGCGTACTGTACGCCTGAATATCTGGCGACCTGGGGTCTTATGCTGATTCTCGGTCTTGCCTGTGCGCCGCACGTTATCAGCAACGTCTTCGCCGCAAAGAAACCGTCCTACTTCCGCTGGGCACCGGTCATTGCATTCGGTATCTACCTGGTTGTCATGGTCTTAATCAAGATTTGCGGATTCGGTGTCAGAGCAATGGCGGAAAACGGAGCCATCAGTGAAAGCGGCATGTCGCTTCTGACTTCGAACCCTGACTTCACCATTCTTGTCGGTATTCAGGAGGCAAGTCCGACCATCTTAATTACAGCACTCTTTGCAGTGATTGTCCTCTCGGCAGTCATGTCGACGACTGACCGTCTGATGCTTACCGTCGGTACTGAGTTCTCCTGGAACATCTTCAAGACGATGCTGAAACCGAAGGCAACCGAACGTCAGGTCATCCGCGTCAGCCGTATTGCTGTCTTCTGTGCAGCGGCAATCTCGCTTGTCCTTGCTCTGTTCAAGACGGATATGCTGACCTTCATTATCTGGCTTGGAATCTCTCTGATGATGTGTGCGTTTGCCATCCCGCTTATTGCAGGTCTCTTCTGGAAACGTGCAAATGCAAAAGGAGCAATCGCCTCCATGATTACCGGTCTGCTTCTGACGCTGATCTTCGGCTGGTACTCGAAGTACGGCTATGCAATGCTCGGCTGGGACGCCCTCCCGGTCCACTACTCTATCATTGCACTGGCCGGAGCAGTCATTGCAATGATTGTTGTCAGTCTCTGCACCAAGAAGAATTCCGACTCGGCTCTCGAAAAGACCTACACCGGTTTCTACATTATCCCGCGTGATCTCCGCATTGAGAAAAAGAAAGAAGAATAATCCCGTCTTCTTTCTTGCATCTTTTTTCTGTTCTGTTTCTGTTGATAAGAAAAGTCTCTAATATCAGCGCATCCAATTAATAAGAAGAGGGATCGTAGGGTAGCCTGGCATCCTAGGAGACTGGGGGTCTTCTGACTCGCGTTCAAATCGCGGCGGTCCCATTTACTTGTTTTGGAGATTACTATGAAACTTGCCCCGGAATGCCGCAACTGTCTGAAAGATAAAATCCGGTCGCAGGCGGCATATATTGTTCACGATGAACAGCGTCTGGATGAGATTGTTGCCGCATGCCTTGAAACGTTTGATGAAGGAGTGTCCCGCAACGAAGGAGCTGCAGTTGCATCCGGCCGCATGCACCGTCTCTGCTATCAGATGGCAGGTTCTCCCGATCTGTATGTCGACATCAAGGAACGCGACAATATCCGTGCCGCCGATGTTGTTGCCGCAGTTCAGCCGATGATTTCCACCCTGCATGATGCGCTTATTGCTGCTGTTATCGGCAATGCCATGGACTACGGCGTTACCGGGCACAATGTGGCTGATGACTTTGCCGCGTTTTTTAAGGAGATATTCACCCACGGTCTTGCGATTGACGATTCCGGAGAATTTTTTCCGCTTGCACAGCGTGTCGTCTATTTCACCGACAACTGCGGTGAAGTTCAGTTTGACAAGCAGTTCATCCGGAAACTGAAGGAAGCCGGTTCTTCTGTCACGGTTGTGGTCAAGGAAGGTCCGATGCTGAATGATGTCACCATCAAGGAAGCGGCGGAAGTCGGTCTTTCTGAAGTCGCCGATGCCGTGTACTTCGGCGGCGGAGGACAGCAGCTGGGAACCCATCCGCAGTTCTTCCCGGAGGAAGTGAAAAAAGCAGTTGCCGGTTCCACGCTCATCATCGCCAAAGGTCTTGCAAACTATGAAAGCATGACGGAATACTCATTTGAGAAACCGATTGCGTATCTTATGATGATCAAGTGCGATGCGGTCGGCCGTCACATCTCGGAAACCAGCGGACGCACGGTTAAAAAAGGCGACCTGATTGCGTATCTGAAAAAGTAAGTTAGAAGGAGAGTTCTCCTTCGAAAACAGTTTCTGCCGGGCCGGTCATCAGCGGCATGTCGGCAATGGTGATGTCAAGCGGTCCGCCTGCGGTTGCAACGTGGATGACATCGCCGGTTACTTTTCCTTCGCGTGCGGCAATTAATGCGCATGCGGTAGATCCCGTTCCGCAGGAGAGGGTTTCTCCTTCAACACCGCGTTCAAAGGTGCGGATCTGGATGTCGGATTCTCCGGTTATCTGAACGAAGTTGACGTTGGTTCCGTTCTTGAAGGACGGGTGGTGGCGGATTTCCGGTGCTTCCTTTTCAATATCGAGGTTTTCCAGGTCTTCGACGAAGATGACTGCATGCGGAACGCCGGTGTTTACTGCGTATACGGTCCAGTTTCCGATGGTTCTGGTTTCATCGAAGACTGCTGCTCCCATATTGATGGTTGCCATGAAGTCGCCGTCGTTGTCGTAACCGCCGCGGACTGCCATGATGCCTGCCGGAGTCTCAATCTTGAATGCCTTGGTCTCGGTGTATTCTTTATCAAATGCATATTTTGCAAGACAGCGGATGCCGTTTCCGCACATTTCCGCTTCGCTTCCGTCCGGCTGGAACAGACGCATCTTCACATCTGCAGCGTCAGATTTGCTGATGAAAAGAATGCCGTCTCCTCCGATGCCGAACCGGCGGTCGCAGAATGCTACGGCGAATTCCGGCTTCATCTCGTCCGGAATGATTTCTCCTTTCATCTCGTCAATAAGGACGAAATCATTGCCGTTTCCATGAAGCTTTGTGAATGCTATTGACATGCATATACTATTGGCGTGTCTGGTAGATAAAAGTCAAGTTTTGAAAAAGTGGGGGTTAGATCCAGAGAACCGCCCGCATCAGATCGCGGATTCCCGGTCCCAGGCCGACAATCATCATCACGAAGATGACCAGATACCAGACGATGGTGAGTTTCTCGTCTGCTTTCAGTTTCTCCAGAACCCAGATAGCAATAATCAGAATTACCGCTTTCAGGGCGAACATGATGAAGGCGGTTCCGGTAAGGTCAATCAGCGCTCCTCCCAGCACATGCTGTTCGATGTAATGCAGCGGGTGCAGTTCAATGGCATAGGATGTTGCCGCCGCATCGATGAAATGGCTTGCCATGAGACAGATGTACATCGGGTGAGAGACATACTTCCAGCGGAAGACAAACCTCATCAGTGCCCAGAGTGCCGCAGTTGCCGCCGCCGCCATGGCAAGGACGGCCAAAATCACCAGGATATCGAACTTGAGTCCAGTAATGCCGGCAAACGCAAGATAGCCGATTGTGATGACACATGCCGCAATACCGAATCCGGCAAAGGGTTTTACATAGGTCAGAATCAGTTTCTTCTGCTGCAGTTTGAACGAGACAAAGAGAACGATAAGACCGATAATCATCACCAGGATATAGACCTGCGGAGTTGTCAGAAGCACCCGGATAATGCTTCCGTGATCCGGTTTTACATATTCCACATCATAGACGACGTGAAGCAGCCCTCCCCAGATGACATAGAGCATCGAGGACAGGACAAAGGAGGTATCAATCGGAAGTTTCTGGTGTTTGACCCAGCGGTAAAGTATATACAATCCGACGAGAACTAATATTGCATAAAGAATAGTCTGGATAACGGTGTAGTTCGAACTCTCCAGACCGACAAACCATTGATAAATATCGTCGAAAGTGGGCATACTATGAGTGATAATAATAGCATTCTCAAGAATAAATACTTTGATAAATCCCGCTGGATTCAGCTCCCCCGTGATGTTGTGGTAGGTCACGATGTTCTCACCCAGCTTCCGGCAGTTGTCGCCGACACCTGTCTTCAGGGTCCGGTTCTGGTCATCTCCGGCAAGACCACGATGCAGACGGTCGGTGTCCGTGTACTGACGCTTCTGACCGATGCCGGCTATGATGCGACCTCGCTGATTGTCGGCGAGATTACGTATGAGGAAGTGACCCGGGTTGCCAATCACGCCAAAGCACTGAATTCGGTTCTTATTGTTGCTGTCGGCGGGGGACGTGTTATCGATATTGCAAAAATCGTCTCCTACAACCTGGATATTCAGTTCATCAGCGTCCCGACCGCTGCATCGCACGACGGAATCACGTCATCGCGTGCATCGATTCATACCGATCAAGGAAGCGTCAGCGTTGCCGCCCACCCGCCGCTTGCCATTGTCGCCGATACCGGCATTCTTGCCGAAGCCCCCCGCCGTCTGACTGCTGCAGGATATGCAGACATGGTCTCGAACTACACGGCGGTTCTCGACTGGGATCTTTCAAACAAGACGAACGGGGAGAAGATCAGCCAGTATGCCATGACGCTATCTATGATTGCCGCCGAACTCATGGTGGAAAGCGCAGCAGAAATCAAGAACTTCGACGAGAACGCCATCTGGATTGTCATGAAGGCGCTTTTCGTCTCCGGTGTTGCGATGAGTGTTGCCGGCAGTTCCCGTCCGGCATCCGGCGGTGAACACAAATTCGCTCATATTCTCGAACAGACGGCGCCGGACAAGGCGCTTCACGGCGAAGCATGCGGGCTTGGCTCCATCATCAGCATGTATCTTCACGGCGGCGACTGGAAGAAGGTCCGTGATGCCCTGCGTATCATCGGTGCTCCGACAACGCCGGAAGAACTTGGATTAACCGATGATCTTGTGGTTGAAGCAGTGCTTCGCGCCCATGAAATCCGTCCGGAACGCTACACCATCTTTGATTCCGGCATCACCGAAGAGCAGGTCAGAAAAGCGGTTGCGGCGCTTTACGATACTGAGGAAGAAAAATGATTTCGGATGAAACGATTGTGACAATTGTCGGCGCTTCTCTTGCAAAAGAAGGAACCGACTTCGTCTACTGCGGCCCGTCGGAGGAATGCGAATCCTGCAGAGTCTCCAAAGTCTGTCACAACTCGAAACTGCGTGCCGGCCGCCGGTACACGGTTGTTACGGTTCGCCCGGCAAAACACCCCTGTTCCCTGCATGAAGACGGGGCAAAGGCAGTTGAGGTGGTTGATGCGGATATTGCCATTCTCGTCCCGGAAGACAAGGTAAAACCGCGGACGCGGATGGTTTATGAGCCGTTCTGCAATGAAGAGTTCTGCAGTTACTATCCGCTCTGCAATCCTGCCGGTGTTTCCGCCGGGGTAAAATACATTGTCAAAGAGACCTCCGCAGTTGAAGAGGAGCTTCCCTGCGGCAGAACCGATCTCAAGCGTGCGGTTATTACCTCTCTTCCTTTGTAACAATACATTAAAATTGATTTAACTACAAATTATTTTTCACATTTATGCTGAAACGTCCGATACTGCTGATACCGCTTCTCGCCGGAATACTTCTCATTGCAATGGGTATTGCCCTCTTCCTCGGCGTTTCAGGTCTGGATATTTTTGATTATTCCAGCGAACTGATGCAGAGTCTTCTCTTCGATGTCCGTCTTCCAAGAATCATCGGTGCGGTTTTAATCGGGGCAGGTCTTGCCGCTGCCGGATGCGCCATGCAGGGTCTTTTCCGGAACCCGATGGCTGATCCGTATCTTCTGGGAACCAGTTCCGGCGGTTCGCTCGGCGCTGCCATTTCCATTGTTTTTTTGGGAGGAATGTTTACGCCGCTGCTTGCATTCATCGGCGCTCTTCTTTCAACGATGATTGTCTACTTTGCCTCACGGAGAAAGGGACGCGTATCGGTTGAGACACTGCTTCTGACCGGTATTGCGATGTCGTTTCTGCTGTCGGCAATGCTCTCGTTTATCGTCTATATCTCCGGCAACAGTCTTCAGCAGATTATGTTCTTCACCATGGGCGGTCTCTGGAATGTCTACTGGGATGATGTGCTGCTTGGTCTTCTCATCATCGCCGGGTCGATTGTTCTTTTCTTCTTCGCCCGCGATATGAACATCATGAGTCTGGGTGAAGAAGAGGCGGTGCATATGGGAATCTCCACCGAGAAGACCAAACGCTGGCTTCTGCTGATTTCTGCATTCATCACGGCAATCGCGGTTTCCATCGGCGGCTGTATCGGATTCGTCGGACTGATCATTCCGCACATTGTCCGTCTGCTGACCGGGCCGAATCACAAGATTCTGCTTCCGGCATCCATGCTTGCGGGTGCTTTACTGCTTGTTTTAGCAGATACGCTTGCCCGCTGTCTTCCGACCGAGATTCCTGTCGGTATTGTCACCGCGTTCTTCGGTGCGCCGTTCTTCATCTATCTGCTGCGCAGGAGGTCGCGGTCATGAAGGCAATCGAGGTGCAGAATCTCTCCGTCGGTTATGCAGAACACAAGGTTATCGAGAATCTTTCTCTCTCTGTGGAAAAAGGAGAGTTCCTCGGCATTCTCGGCCAGAACGGCAGCGGAAAAACAACGCTTCTGCGTGCGATGACCCGTATCCTGAAACCGGATGCAGGTGTCGTTTACGTCAACGGACAGGAGATCTCCTCCTACACGCCGAAAGGGTTTGCCCGCGAACTCGGCTGCGTCAATCAGCAGAGTGAATCGGCCTTCTCGTTTTCCGTAAAAGATGTTGTTCTGATGGGCCGCAATCCGCATCTCGGACGTCTGCAGCCGTTTTCCGCCAAAGATTACGCCATTGCTGACAAGGCGATGGAAGATACCAATACGCTGTATCTGAAGGACCGTCTGATTACGGATTTGTCCGGCGGTGAACATCAGCGGGTGATGATTGCAAAGACGCTTGCCCAGCAGCCGAAGATTCTGCTGCTCGATGAGCCGACGAACCATCTGGATATCGCTCATCAGATTGAGATTCTGGAGCTGATTCGCAGTCTCACGCCGGAAATTACCGTGGTCAGCGTTCTGCATGATTTGAATCTCGCGTCCTACTTCTGTGACCGGTTGGTTTTAATGGAGCACGGGGAAATCCAGGCGGTCGGAAAACCTGAAGAGATTCTCACCACGGAACGTATCTATCAGACGTTTTCTGTCCGGATGATGGTCTACCCGCACCCGATAACCGGTCGGCCGTACATGGTTCCGCAGTACGGATTCTCCGGCGAGGAAGGTTCCAAGAAGATTCATGTCATTTCAGGAGGCGGCCGCGGAGCACAGATTTTCCCGTCGCTTCTGGTGCACGGGTTTACTGTTACTGCCGGCGCTCTTGCAACCAATGACACGGATGCCGAGTATGCCCGGATTCTCGGCCTTGAAACGGTTCTGGAACCGCCGTTTTCCGCATTGACTGAAGACTCCATCCGGAAAGTGAAGGCTTTAGTCGATGCGTCCGATGCGGTCATCGTTTCCGATTTGCAGATCGGGCGGGGTAACATCGAAAACATCCGTCTCCTGCTGGAAACGGAAACCCCGGTTTATCTCATCGGCGATTTTGAAGATTTCTCCCACGGGGAAGCGGTGAAAATCCGTGAAAAGCTGATTGCCCGCGGTGCTGTGTGCGTTCCGGATGTAAAATCGGCAGTTCTCGCATTAATCCGCTAATCCGGTCCACTTTCGTCCGCTAAAGGGTGGATTAAATACAGTTTGCGTACTATGTATAACATATGACGCTTGCATTGCTCTCAGTATGGGACAAGACCGGTATCGTTGAACTGGCACGTGCCCTCACTGCAAAAAATATTGGCATCCTCAGTTCCGGCGGAACTGCAAAGACACTTCGTGAAGCGGGTATTCCGGCAAAAGATGTTTCCGAATACACCGGATTCCCGGAGATGATGGACGGCCGTGTCAAGACGCTGCACCCGAAGGTCCACGGCGGTCTCCTTGGACGCCGCGGAAAAGACGACGGTGTCATGAAGGAACACGGCATTGAAGGAATCGATATCCTTTGTGTCAACCTCTATCCGTTCGAAGAGATGTCGAAGAAGAACCTCCCGTTAGAGGATCTCATTGAATATGTCGATATCGGCGGACCTGCCATGATCCGCGCCGCATCCAAGAACTTCAAAGACGTCACGGTTATTGTCGACCCGTCCGACTACGCTGAAGTTATCAAGGCAGTTGAAAACGGCGGAACCACCTATGAACAGCGCTTAAAGCTTGCAACCAAGGCATTTACCCGCACTGCAGCCTATGATGCAGCCATCTCCAACTACCTGCAGGGTATGGGCAAGGAGTTCCCGGACACCTACACCGTTCAGTATCAGAACGGCCGTATCCTTCGCTACGGAGAAAACCCGCACCAGAAGGCGGCAGTCTACGGTGTCACCGGCATCGCCGGCCAGAACTCGATGCAGGGCAAAGAGATGTCCTACAACAACTATCTCGATGTCCATGCTGCAGTCTCCCTCTGCCGTGAACTCGAAGGATTTGCAACTGTTATCGTGAAGCACAACAACCCGTGCGGCGTCGCTCTCGGCGCAACCCAGCTTGAGTCCTACATCAAGGCACGCGAGGTTGACCCGGTTTCCGCATACGGTTCCATTGTCGCCATGAGCACCGAAGTTGATGTGGATGTCATGAAGGAAATCTGCTCCACCTTCGTTGAAGTTCTGGTTGCTCCGTCCTTTACCCCGGCAGCAGTTGAAATGGCCAAGTCCAAAGAGAACATGCGTCTTCTGATTCTTCCGCCGGCAGTTCCGGCAGACGAACTCCGCACCATCGACGGCGGTGTTCTTGTCCAGAGAACCCCGGAGTACACCGAGGACTGGAAGGTCGTCTCCAAGCGTGCTCCGACTGCTGATGAAATGGAAGCATTCAAGCTTGCCTGGAAAGTCGTCAAATACGCAAAGAGCAATGCAATTATCTATGCGAACAAGACGGAAACGGTCGGTATCGGCGTCGGTCAGATGAACCGGGTGAACTCTGCCCAGATTGCCATTGAAAAGGCGGCAGAGTTCGGCAGAACGATGAAGGGAACGGTTGTCGCATCCGATGCATTCCTGCCGTTTGCAGATACGCTGGAAGTTGCAGCCGCAGCCGGTGCAACCGCACTGATTCAGCCGGGAGGATCCATCCGTGACGCTGAAGTTCTTGCAAAGGCGGATGAACTCGGAATCACCATGGTTTTCACCGGTGTGCGTCACTTCCGCCACTAATCTTATTTTTTCCCGGATGCAAAAGGGGTAACAAATCGCTTTGTTGGGTAATAAGGATTTTCCTTGTTTCTGGAATTTTCATCTTTTCTGCGCGTAATCCATAATCCTTATAAGGTTTGAAAGTGATTTTGTTGGAATAACCACAATAGGGATTTTTCTTATATGGCACAGAAGAAAAAACAACAGGATTTACTGAACTTGTTCTCGAAGATGACGCAGAAGACAAAAATTGTCGAACCGCGTAAGACCCTTCACGGAACCCTTCGCGACCAGGATGCCGTCGAGCGTGAAATCGCGCTCATCATGCGCGAGATTCAGGCCCGCGACTCATTCAAGACCAAGCTGGAACCGATTCAGCTTGCCCGTCTTATCACCGCATTCCATGCCGGAAAGAATGATACCGAGATTGCCCGTGAACTCGGCGACGACAAACTGTCCAAGACCGTCGCACGTGCACGTGTTCAGCTGAAACTCTTCAGAGATATGGATTTCAATATGCCGTTCGATCCCGAGGAACTCAAGAAACTGATGGAATCCGACCTGACCATGAAAGAGATTTCAGAAAAACTCGGCGTATCTCCGACCACCCTTCGCGAATACCGCCATGTTCTTGAGATGCGTGATGATACTTCGCTTGATCCGTATCTCGCCCGCATCAGAGATGTCATGGAAGACCGTGATTTAACGGAAAAGATGGCATCCACTCTGCAGGAAGATACGCTTGGAGAAGCAATCGATCTTGCAGAATCCACCGATATGACTGAAATTAACTAATTTCAGTTTCTCTGTTTTTTGAATATTGTTTGCAGTAAAAAAAGTATTTCTGAGGTTGTGTCTCAGTCTTTCTTCTCGTCGAGGACGATTTCCAGATAGGATTTGGTCAGGCGTTCGCCTTCGATTCCTGCCATTGCCGCAATTTTGTCGATGACAGCAACCGATTCTTCTTCCGAGAGTCCTGCTGCCGCTTCAATTTCAGAGAAGACGCCGACTCCTTCGAGGTAGTCCAGCGTGACGATGGCGTTCGGGACCTGGTAGATTTTTCGGTGCTTGTTGACGTCTGCAGTCTTGCGGAATCCGAGACGTTCCAGCATCACGGCAAACTCTTCGCCTGAAGACAGGTCGACGATGATTTCCTCGCGTGCCTTGAATCCTTCCCGTCCGACTTTTGCTCCCTTGTAGGTGATGCACGGCGGCATGATTTTTCCGCATTTCTGGTTTTCCACATAGCGGAGACGGAGTGCTTCATCGGTTTCTGCAAAGTCCTTGTGCGGGGCGTTGAAGTAGATGTCGTGCTCGTCCTGGTCGGCAATCAGTTCCGCCTTGTTTGCAATGAGTTTTTCTTCAATTGGTTCGAGTGCCTTGACTCTGACCTTGATTTCAATCTCAAATCCCATACCTACTAATGCACGGAGTGGGGGGATAAGTCTTTCTTGTTAATACGGGAAAAAAGGGAAAAATTAGTCGTCGTTGTGGAGTTCCTGGTAGCGCTTGATTTCACGCTCACGGAGTTCCACTCTTCTGACTTTGCCGGAGATGGTCTTCGGCAGTTCAGTGACGAATTCAATTGCACGCGGATATTTGTACGGGGCGGTACGCTTCTTGGCGTGTACCTGCAGTTCCTTGACAAGGGAGGTAGATGACTCCCATCCGTCTTTTAAGACGACGAATGCCTTGACGATGACACCGCGGATCGGGTCCGGGCTTCCGACTACAGCGGATTCCTTGACTGCCGGGTGTTCAATCAGGGCGGATTCAACCTCTGCCGGAGAGATACGGTATCCCGAGGATTTGATGATATCATCGTCTCTTCCCATGAACCAGAAGTAGCCGTCTTCATCCATCTTTGCCTTGTCGCCGGAGTAGTACCAGTCGCCGACAAAGGTTTCCGCCGTTGCCTCCGGGTCATCCAGGTATTCCTTGAAGAGACCGACCGGGGACGGGTCTTTGGTGCTGATGGCAATTCTGCCTTCTTCACCGGCTGGAACCGGGTTTCCGTTTTCATCGTGGATTTCAATCTTCCATCCCGGCGACGGTTTTCCGATGGATCCCGGGCGGTGCTCCAGACAGGGGAAGGTTGCAATTGCGACGACGGTTTCGGTCTGTCCGTATGCTTCGTGAATCTTGAGACCGGTTCCTGCCTCCCAGACGCGGTTGACTTCCGGATTCAGGGTTTCGCCGGCGGAGACGCAGTGGCGCAGTTCGGAGAAGTCGAACGTGCTTAAGTCTGCGAGGATAAGCATGCGGTAGATGGTCGGCGGTGCGCAGAATGTGGTGACTTCGTACTTTTCGATGAGCGGGAGCAGTTCGGTTGCATTGAACTTTCCGCGGTAGTCGTAGACAAAGACGCAGGCGCCCATCATCCACGGGCCGTAGAATTTACCCCAGGAGGATTTACCCCATCCGGTATCCGCCACAGTGAAGTGGAGGTCGGTTTCGGTCAGGTCGTACCAGAATTTACCGGTGACGATATGTCCGAGCGGGTAGGAGTGGGTGTGCAGCACCATCTTCGGGTTTGCGCTGGTTCCCGAGGTGAAGAAGATGAGCATCGGATCAGACGATTTTGTTCTGATCTTCTGAACGAACGGGTTGAGCTTGGTTGATGCTTTTGCCGGATAGACCAGTTCCCTCTGGTAGTTAATCCAGCCGTCGCAGTCACCGTCAATCAGGAACTTAATCTTCAGGTTGGGGCAGTTCTGTTCAATCTCCTGAATCTTCCAGAGGTTCTCCTGGTCGGTGACAATCATCTTGAATTTTCCGCGGTTGATTCTGTATTCCAGGTCGTGCGGTGTGAGAATCACCGGGGACGGGCAGAATACTGCGCCGACCTTAATAGCGGCGAGTGCGAATGTCCACCATTCCGGCACGCGTGAGAGGAGAATCATAACACGGTCTCCTTTGTTGACGTTCTGCTTGAACATCATATTGGCAACCTGGTTGGACAGGTTGGTGAACTGACGGAAGGTGAAGTATTTCTCTTCTCCTGCCTGATTCGTCCATATCATCGCAAGCTTGTTGCGGTCCTTTTTGCCCCATGCGTCTACAACATCATAGGCGAAGTTGTAGTACTCCGGAACGGCAATAGAGAACTTGGAGTAGGTCTCCTCATAGTCCTTCATGTTGTGTGATGCCGATTCGGTCATATGTGAAATAGTTTTGTTCTCTCTGGGTAATAAACATAAAGGTGATTCCTCCGCTGTTTTCCTGAAATCCGCCTGTCTGTTCATCTCATCACTTTCATAACGAATGGGATTGAATATGTATGTATTATGGTGCATCTTACTGTGGATATCGGCGGAAAACCGGGCGTGAACTGCCGCGGTTTCTGTGCCTACTGTTATTTCAAACATGCAAAAGATGTGCCGCCGTTCGGGTGCCGGTACTGTCTTCCGTTCAAGAAAGGCTGCGACTACTGCTCCCGCGGTGTCAAGGAAGGATATGAAGGGTTCCTCCCGTTAAAGGAGGTTGCCGACAACTTTTTGGCTGATTTGCAGTCGGTCACCGATGATGTGACCCGCATCACCATCTCCGGCGGAGGAGACCCGAGCTGCTATCCGGAGTTCCAGGACCTGATGGAGATTCTCGGCAGTCTTGATGTTCCGCTGCATATCGGATACACCAGCGGAAAAGGATTCGATTCGCCCGAAGTTGCCGACTTTTTAATTGACAATCATCTGACTGAGATCTCCTTTACAGTGTTTGCTTCAGATCCGGAACTCCGGAGAGCGTACATGCACGACCCGACGCCGGAAGCATCACTTGCGGTTCTGGAACGTCTTGCGGCAAAGATTGATGTCTATGCGGCCATTGTCATTCTGCCGGGCGTAAACGACGGTCCGGTGCTTGAAGAAACGCTGAACTGGCTTGAGAAAATCGGTGTTCAGGGAGTTATTCTGATGCGGTTTGCCAATGGGTTCAATCAGGGACTGATTCTGGACAATGCTCCGCTTCTGGAAGGACAGCGGATGCACACGCCTGAAGAGTTCCGTTCTCTGGTCGAGAATGCGGCAAAGAATCATCCGAATCTCAGACTGTCCGGAACGCCACTCTATGATCCGCTTTTCAACAGTCCGTTTGCCATCCGCAACCATCCGGAACTGCTGGAAAAACTGCCGCGGGTTTCCGGCCGCGTGTCGGTTGTGACCGGTGCCGTTGCCGCCCCGTATCTGGCAGAAGTTCTCGCATCATGCGGTGCACCGGACGGTTGTGTGGTTCCGGTGGAAAAGGAGATTGCCTGTCTCATCACGATTGACGACTTGAAGAAACTTGACACGTCTTCGTTAACTGAAACCGTCATCATTCCGGGACGCGCCTTTGTTCACGACCGCGAGGCATCCGAAGTGCTCGGACGTGATGTCATCCGCGGTCCGGAGATGCTCACGGCAGACGGAGAAACCAGCATGGGTATGAAGGAACTCGATGTTCTGACGATGGAATTCGAAGGATTCTCCGCTCTGATTCAGATGATGAACCAGTATTCTCGGTAAGTTGCTAGCGCGAAAACAAGGAATGATTTACCGCGAAAACAAGGAATGATTTACCGCGAAAACAAGGAATGATTTACCGCGAAAACAAGGAATGATTAATATCCAGTGAGTACAATTATTGTGTAGATAGTTTTACTGCGGTTACTATGACATCTCAATATTATACTCGAATCATCGACTCCCAGCTGGATTTAAAGTTGCGGGCGTTTGGCGCAACTCATATAATCGGGCCGAAGTGGTGCGGGAAAACCACTTCTGCAGAGCAAAGGGCTAAAAGTTCCATTCAGTTCCAGAAAGACCCGAATAAAGACGGTCTGATTAAAACCGCGATGGTATCGCCCTCTCTGCTTCTTGAAGGAGAAAAACCGCGTCTCATCGACGAATGGCAGGATGCTCCGGCAATATGGGATGCCGTCCGCGTATATTGCGATGAACATCAGGGAATGGGTCATTTTATTCTGACAGGTTCAACCGCAAAGAAAGTTGATACGGCACATACGGGAACGGGTCGAATTTCCCGTCTGAAGATGTATCCAATGAGTCTTTTTGAGTCGAAGGAGTCCAGCGGATGTGTATCTCTACGCGGTCTCTTCGATGGAACAGAACATCTGGAAAAGGGATGCATCTCAGAACTCACGATTGAGAATCTCATTTTTGCGGCTTGCAGAGGAGGATGGCCGCTGAGCGTACTGATGAAAGACAGAGAGGCTCAGCTTGCCATTGCAAAGGACTACTTCTCCCAGGTTTACGAAGTGGATATGTTCAAAGTAGATTCCGTCCGGCGTAATCCTGCGACGATGAAATCCGTTCTGAAATCGTATGCCCGGAATATATCCACGCTTGCAAAAACGACGAATATTATGGCTGATGTTTCTGCCACAAGCAGCATCACGCAAAAGACTCTGGATGATTATCTCGAAGTTCTCGAATCTCTCTTCATCATCGAGGATCTGCACGGCTGGTCTCCTTCCATCCGTTCTGCAAAATCAATCCGCAGCGGGAAAAAGCGGGAGTTCGTCGATCCGTCCATTGCTGTTGCCGCTTTAGGTGTAGCACCTGAGTATTTCTATACTGATTTGAAGACATTCGGTTTCATCTTCGAATGTCTCTGCATCCGCGATCTGCGGATTTATTCATCGGCAAATTCCGGTGAACTGTCCTACTATCATGACCGGTACGGACTGGAAGCGGATGCGGTTCTGCATCTTGATGACGGGCGGTATGCACTCCTCGAATTCAAACTCGGAAGCGATGAACTTGATGAGGGTGCTGCCCACCTTCTTGAAATTGAACGTCTTATCCGTGAACATAATGTCACCGAAAAGCAGGTGCCGCTCCGGGAACCGGATTTGAAGATAATTCTTACAGGAACGAAGTACGGATACCGCAGAGACGACGGTGTCTATGTAATTCCCATCGGCTGTCTGGGCCCGTAACCAGGTGATTTAGATGATTCCAGAAACCATATCCACACTCTATGAACGTATCGGCTACACCTTCACCAGCACCGAGCATCTTGAGCATGCCCTGACAAGAACTGCCTATGCGCAGGAGCACGGTCTCACGCAGGAGAAAGCAATGGATGCGCTTGCCGTTCTCGGCGATGCGGTTCTGGATGTTGTTGTCATCCAGACCCTGATTGCAGAAGGCGAATCTCTGAAGGGGGAAATCACCCGGAAGAAGACCAATCTGGTAAACATGACAGTGTTCCGGCGTTTCGCCGAATCCATCGGTCTTCCGGAGTTTGTTACCTGGGGCAAGGGTGAACAGGAGATGCGCATCTGGGAAAGCGGACGCGTCTCAGCTGAATGCTTTGAAGCTCTGGCAGGTGCCGCATACCTTGACGGCGGCATTGCTGCAGTAAAAACGATTTTCAGAAAAGTCGGCGGGTTTACCGATTAAAAAAATTATGCGTGGAGAATCTTGAGCGCTTCTTCGAGGCTCTTGTTCTCTACCGTGATTGCGTAGATTGCATTGCAGAACTTGACAGCTTCTGCAAGCGGTTTCTGGTGGATGTTTCTTCCGGTTGCGTTTCCTGATGCGCCGCCGATATGAATCTGGTCGTATAATTCAGCAAGGAACTTCTCTTCGGAGGTGGTGGAACCGCCTGCACAGACGAGTTTTGTTCTTCCTGCCGCCTTGACTGCTTCCTGCAGAAGTTCTGCACCGGACTTTCCGTCCTTCTTCGGTGCGTTGACCTTGACGAAGTCGGAACCGAGGCATGCTGCAACACCGGCTGCTCCGGCAATCAGGTGCGGGTCCTTCTCGTCTTTGACTGCCTTTCCTCTCGGGTAGATCCAGAGGACGGTGACAAGACCGTGGTAGTGGGCGTCGTTAATCAGGGATGCAGCTTCAGTCAGCATCTCAGCCTCGTTTTCGCTTCCGAGGTAGATGGTGTAGCCGACTGCGGCAATCTTGACGCCTTTTTCTGCACTGATTTCAACAAGCTGGCCGACATCCCAGAGCAGGCGGGAGGTCGGGTCTTTCTGGGAGACGCCGACTAAGTGGGTCTTCGAGTTCATTTTGACGAGGTACGGGATATCCGGGTAGTCCATTGCATAGCGGTTCAGGAGACCGAGCTGGACTGCAAGAACACCGACCTTACCCTGGGATGCAATGCGGAACAGGTGTTCCGGATCGCCGTCGTCGGCCGGGATGTTTTCCCCGTAGAAATCATCATTCAGGTGTTCCATCTTCTGGTCGCCTGCAAAGAGCATCAGACGGCCGGAATCGCCGGTGATGAGATTATAGTTGGCGAGGTAGGTCTCGCGCATCTCTTCCGGCACATCAAGTGGCACAATCACGTTGGACATGTAGTGTATATATCTGTCGTTCAACCAGAAATAATGTCGGTTGGCATTCTTTTTTTGAAGCAACATCCTGATAAGATTCGGTAACCAAGATTTGTTATGCATCCGTACGCGGAAAAAATACAGAAAATCGGAGCAAAGGCGAATCCGACGTTCATGACGCTTGGAATCACGCCGGTTTCGTTCGGGAACGGTTCGGCTGTTCTCAAGATGACCGTAAGCGAAAAATTCCATAACGGGGCCTCCTTCCTTCAGGGCGGATTCTATACGATTTTAGGTGACGAGGCAATTGCGCTTGCGATTCTTTCCGAACTTGACGAAACCTGCGGAACAACGACCATTTCCGAAACAACGGAGTTTCTGAAAGGGGTTCAGGAAGGAGAGATTTATTCTGTTGCCAAACTCCTCAGAAAAGGCAGAAAAATCATTTTTGCCGAAGCAGAAGTTCATATGGGCTCCGTTGACGGTCCGCTTCTTTCCAAGACCACCGGCTCCTACCTCATAACTTCATAACATCAGGCGTCGAATACTAAAGCAAGGAGGGAAGATGGCAGAAGAACTTGAAGTCATAGACAGGGCGCAGGAATGGGCCAGTTTCCTGAAAAAGAAATACAAAACGGCTCTCAATAAAATATCGCGTGAATATCCGTCTACGCGTACGCTGGAAATCGAGTACGATGTCCTGGAGAAGTTCGGTAAAATCGGCATCATTCTGGCAGATGATCTGCTGGAGCATCCGGGAAAGACGTTAAACGACGTAAAAGACGCAATCCGCGCCGCACAGCTCATTAAGGGAAAGAACATCGAAGGAGTTGACATCTCCGATGAAATTATCCGCGGAACCAATATCCGGTTCGTCCATCTTCCGCGAAAGATTCTCATCCGTGACATCCGGTCGGAGCACATCAATAAATTCATCAGTATCGACGGTATCATCCGCCGGGTCACCGAAGTGCGTCCGCGGCTTGTTGTTGGTGCATTCCGCTGCGCCAACGGCCATGTCACGAAAAAGATGCAGGAGTACGGCTCCTACACGGAACCCGACATGTGTTCCAACGCCGAATGTACGCTGAAGAAGTTCGAGCTCGTGAAGGACATGTCCGTCTTCATCGACTCGCAGAAGCTTCGTGTGCAGGAGATGCCTGAAGGTCTCCGCGGCGGAGAACAGCCGCAGACGATTGATGTCGACTGTGTGGATGATATCTGCGGTAAAGTGTCCCCCGGAGACCGCATTGTCATCAACGGTATTCTCCGCAGTGTCCAGCGGGTCCAGAACGGTCAGAAGAGTACGGTCTTCGATCTCTACATCGAGTGCAACTCTATTGAAATTTCGGTCAAGGAATTCGAAGAGGTCAACATCACTGAAGAAGATGAGGTTGCCATTAAAGAACTCGCAGACGACCCGGGCATCTATCAGAAGATTGCCCGCTCGATTGCGCCGACCATCTATGGTAACGAAGAGGTCAAGGAGGCTCTGGCGCTTCAGCTCTTCGGCGGTGTTGCAAAGAACATGCCCGACGGAACGACGCTTCGCGGTGATATCCATGTTCTTCTGGTCGGTGACCCGGGTATTGCAAAGTCGCAGCTCCTGCGCTACGTCATCAAGCTTGCCCCCCGCGGTATCTACACGTCCGGAAAGTCCGCGTCGTCCGCCGGTCTGACTGCCGCCGCCGTCAAAGATGATTTAGGCGACGGACGCTGGACGCTGGAAGCAGGAGCGCTGGTCTTAGCCGATAAAGGAATGGCAGCAGTCGATGAAATGGATAAGATGCAGAAAGAGGACAGAAGTTCTCTGCACGAAGCTATGGAACAGCAGTCCATTTCCGTCGCTAAGGCTGGAATCAACGCAACGCTTCGCACCCGCTGTTCGCTTCTCGGCGCCGCCAACCCGAAACTCGGGCGGTTCGATGAATATGCGAACATGTCGGAGCAGATCAACATGCCACCGTCGCTTCTGTCGCGTTTCGATCTTATCTTCATCATGAAGGATCAGCCGAACGAGACCCGCGATCTGAATATTGCAAACCATATCCTGAAAGCGCACTCTGCCGGTGAAAAGATTATGCTTCATGAGAAGCGTCCGATTCCGGGTGCGGATGATGAGTACTTCAAACAGGAGCTTGCCCCGGTCACCGCGGAAATCGATGCCGACTTCCTCCGCAAGTACCTCGCCTATGCAAAACGCAACTGCATTCCGCTGCTTTCCGAAGAAGCGAAGAAAGCGCTGATTGACTACTATCAGAAACTGAGAAGCGCCGCCTACGAAAACAGCGACAAGCCGGTTCCGGTCACCGCCCGTCAGCTAGAAGCGCTGGTCCGTCTGGGTGAGGCAAGCGCCCGTCTGCGCCTTGCCGACACCATTGAAATCGAGGATGCGGCGCGTGTTATCCGGATTGTCGATGCCTGTCTCCGGCAGGTCGCCTATGATCCGAAGACCGGCAATTTCGATATCGACAAGATTGCATCGACTACGACCAAGGCGGGCAGAACGCTCCGCCGCGACCTGAAGAACACCATCAAGGAGTTATCCGACGGAGAAGCCGGCGGATATGCCAAAATAGATCTCGTGATTCAGACGCTTGCCGCAACCTACTCGAAAGAGGAGGTGGAGAAGGTTCTCGACACCATGCGTGCCCAGGGAGAACTTCTGATGCCGAGAAACGGCGTCGTCAAATTAATCTAACCAAGGAGAAACAACCATGCCAACAGACAGAGAAAACGCAATATTTGAAGCAGCAATTAAACTCGGAGCACTCTACCACCAGTTCGTCGGAACGCCGATTTCCCGTGCAACCGCCGACAAGGTCGAAGCGGCAATCGAAAGTGCCGTCTCCCTTCAGCCGTATGTCACCTCCATCAAGGTGCACCTTGACCGCAGTCTTATGAACGAGAACCCGTTCGGCTATTCCGAGCTGACCGGCGCCATGTATGATGCGGTCATCGAGACCAAGTACGGAGATGCCACCTGCAAGGCAGGACTCAAGTACGAAAACGGCTATCCGATGATGAAGATTCTGGAATAAATTTCCTTCTTTTTTGAAAAAAATAGTATTAGTTTTTGAGTGCCTTGTCAATGGCACGTGCTGCATCTTTTGCCGTTCCCATGGCGAGAATGACGGTTGCAGCGCCGGTTGCGACATCGCCGCCGGCATAGATTTTTGCAACAGAGGTCTTTCCGGTTTCATCGACGGTGACGCTGCCGTTTCTGTTTCTTGCAAGCTCCGGAAGCATTCTGAGAAGGAGCGGGTTCGGACCCTGACCGATTGCCTGGACGACGACATCGGCTTCTACGGTGAAGTTGCTTCCTTCCACAACAGAGAAGGAGCTTCTGCCGTCTGCACCCGGTTCGCCGAGCTGCATTTTGACTGCTTCGACACCGCAGACTGCATTGTTTTCGCCGAGGAATCTGACCGGGTTGGTTTCGGTCATGAAGGTGATGCCCTCCTCTTTTGCGTGGCGGACTTCATCCAGACGTGCCGGCATGTCTTTTTCGCTTCTGCGGTACATGAGGGTGACATCTGCGCCCATTCTCTTTGCGACACGGGCTGCATCCATTGCGACGTTTCCGCCGCCGACGACTACAACTTTTGCTCCGCGTTTGACCGGGGTGTCGTTTGCCGGGAAGTTGTTTGCTCCCATCAGGTTGACACGGGTCAGGTATTCGTTTGCGGAGTAGACACCCGGAAGGTTTTCGCCTTCGATTCCCATGAAGAACGGAAGACCGGCGCCGGTTCCAAGGAAGACGGCATCGTAGGATAAGAGTTCATCGACCGGGACAGAACGGCCGACGACGTGGTTGGTCTTTATTTCAACGCCGAGTTTCTTTACAGCGTCGATTTCCTCCTGTACGATTGCTTTCGGCAGACGGAATGCCGGAATGCCGTACATAAGGACACCTCCTGCTTCGTGGAGGGATTCAAAGACGGTGACCGTGTGTCCGAGACGGGCAAGTTCGGTTGCTGCGGACAGTCCTGCCGGTCCGGATCCGACGACGGCGATTTTCTTGCCTGTCGGTGCTGCAACGGCTGGGACTTTGCGTTCGGTCTCGTTGTCGGCAACGAAGCGCTCGAGGTGTCCGATGGAAATCGGAGTTTCCTTCTTGCCTAAGATACACTTGCCCTGACACTGGGTTTCCTGCGGACAGACACGGCCGCAGATTGCCGGAAGCATGTTGTCTTCTTTGATGATAGCGACTGCTTCATCGAACTTTTCCTCGGCAACTGCCTTGATGAATGCCGGAATGTTGATTCCGACCGGACATCCTGCAATACAGAGCGGTTTTTTGCACTGCAGACATCTCTTTGCTTCGGCAACTGCTTCTTCTTTTGTGAATCCCAGGTCGACCTCATTGAAGTCTTTGATTCTTTCTGCTGCACTGCGGTCCATTTCAGTTCACCTTCCTGCATCTGCATTCATGGTGTTCTCCGCGGTACTCGAGAGACGCCTTTTCTTCAGCCATGTACATTCTCTGGCGGGTCATGAGATCGTTCCAGTCGACTTCGTGCGCATCGAACTCCGGTCCGTCGACGCAGGCGAACTTCATCTCGCTGCCGACGGTGACACGGCAGGAGCCGCACATACCGGTTCCGTCGACCATAACCGGGTTTAAGGAAACATAGGTCTTGATGCCGTATGGTTTCGTGACTTCGCTGGTGACTTTCATCATCATGCCCGGGCCGATAATCCAGACCTTGTCAATCTTTCTACCGGATTCGCAGAGTTCCTTTAACGGACCGCTTGCAAATCCTTTGATACCGTAGGAACCGTCGTCAGTGGTGACAAAGAGTTCGTCGCAGAGTACCTTCATGTCGTCTTCGAAGATGAGAAGGTCTTTGGTTCTGGCGCCGATGATGCCGATAACATGGTTTCCTGCCTTCTTTGCCGCTGCTGCGAGAATCGGGGTACATGCGACACCGACACCGCCGCCGACGATAACAACAGTTTCGTTTCCTTCCGCAATGTCGCTTGGAACTCCGAGCGGACCGACGACGTCACGCAGAACGTCGCCTTCCTTCAGGGTTGCGAGCAGTTTCGTGGTGGTTCCGACCGCCATGAATGCGATTCTGATGTTGTCGCCGTCGGTTCCGGAAATGGTCAGCGGAACACGTTCACCCGCTCCGTCCGGGTGAAGAATGCAGAACTGGCCGGCTTTTGCGTTCCGTGCCACCTGCGGTGCGTGAATCCACATCTCGAAAACAGCTTCCGAGAGGGCGTGTGCTTTGATGATTTTATATTCGTCCATTGGTTCTGTCCTTTGGTTGCAGGGTGTATATTTGTTGTTAAGTATCTTTAATGATTGGGAGAGTTCCTGAGATGCGGACTTTTTAGGACTGATTCCTGCGGATTTTGTCCGGTTTTTCTATTGGAGCTGATTTTAGAAGAAAAGATGCGGATTTGTCCGCATCTCTCCGCATCTTATCCGCATCTTTTCGTATCTTTGATTTGATCTGAATCGATTGTCTCGTATATGGCGGAACGCAAAGGGCTTCGTACGGTCAACGGCAAACGCGGGATTGTGGTGCACTGGGGTGCCTCGGCAAAAGAGATTGCCCGGGCGGTCGATACGCTGCTTGCTTCCTGGAAGTAACGTTTTCCCGAAAAGAATCCGAAATATATTTAAGTGCATGAGTCAACTATTATAGGCAGTTGTGTAAAGCAACATTCATGCTTATGTAGTGTAGTGGCCAATCATGCCGGCCTTTCACGCCGGCGACTCGGATTCGAATTCCGACATAAGCACTCCTTGTTTTTCTGAAATTACCTGAAATCAGCAAAGATATTAAGACGCCGATTCCAATATATTCACTAACCATGAGCCAGGCGAGCGACTCTGAAACGAAAATGATGCAGTGCGAGGACTGCGGACGTCTTGTACCGAAGTCTGATTTGAGGCGCTGTCATAAATGCGGAAAAATTGTCTGCAAAGATTGTCAGAAGACGCATACCTGTCCGCCGAAGAAAGAATGGAAAGCTCAGCAGAAAGCACGTGCTGAGGAAGGGACCGGCGACTTTCTGACCTGCGACTACTGCCAGAAATCGTTTCCCGCATCATTCATGCGGCGCTGCCGCGACTGCGGTGTTCTGCTCTGCCCGGAATGCCTGAAAACCCATGACTGCAGATGGCAGCCGCCGAATCGCGAAGAAGCGGTTCCCCTGCACCGTCCGGTTAACGAAAGCTACTCTATTCCGGTCGGTGCGGTGTTTTCTCAGTATCCGGAGACGTCTTCAGATGTTCTGGATCCGAACGGCTATCAGGGAGAACCGCGGTATTCGCAGGGTTCGTATCAGCAGCCGAACCAGATTCCAATTTACCATGAAGTAGTGCATGAGGTTCCGGTCTACCGCGAAGTTGTGCGTGAAGTTCCGTCGCAGCCGCGATATGAGGAGGTTTCTCCGCAGTATCCGCAACACGCAGAAGTCCGTGAGAAAGAACCGCTCTCGCCGAGGATGAAACGGTTCCGGCTGATTCTGATTCTGCTGATAATTCTCTGCGTACTGATAATGCTCTGTCTTTTAATCGTGTACGGCGTCATTCCGGTCAACGGTGTGACTCCGTTAAAATAATTTTATTCTGTGTTTTCTGCCGGCAGTCCTTCTTCGGGGAGACGGTAGCCGCCGGTTATCCGTTCGAGGCAGATGCATTCTCTGAATATTTCGATTGGAATGCTTTTTGCCGAGTCGTAAAATTCCAGAACCTGCTTCCACGGCATCAGAAATGCTTCGTTCTTTTTTCCGCCGCGGAACTCGACCGCGAGATATCCGGTTCTTCCAGTGTATTTGATGAAACCTGAGATGTTGTCGATCTGGTGGACATCGTCTTTGTCTTTGTGGAAGTTGCTCGTAAACGAAAGCCGTGTTCCTTTGAGCGATTTGCACTCGACGGTGAGATAGTAGCCGGGAACGCGGGAGTCGACAATGATATCAACGTACTGGGTATTGAAGTTGGACTGCTTCAGGCGGTACGCAAATCCGGTCAGGCGGTGCTCGGTAAAATAGCGGTTGAAGCACTGCACCATCTCGCGTTCAAAACTGTTATTCATTGGGGATTATATTGGCAGGATAAGAATTTGAAATGAACGGTGGGGATGTGTTCTGTCAAAATTTATGTTTTCTTCTGCATATCGAATTCTAATTTTAATATGCAGGAGATTTTTCATTAGTGGCGGTTTTTCTTCGCGGTTTTCCTCGGGAAATCCCTGACATCCCACGTGAGTTCCGTTCCTTGCAGATTCATTTTCGCTCTGAGATATTTCAGCAGTTTTCTGCTGACTGCACCCGACTCAACTGCTTTTCTGACGTTGGCACCGGGGATGCCTGCCTGCTCTGCCGTATAATACTGTGCAGCGATTGACCTCGGCAGGAAGTTCCGGAAGGACCAGAATTCCCTGTCGGCTTTGGTTACGGGTTCAGCAAGATCCGGCATGGACAACGGCAGGTAGTTTTCTCCGTCTTTGACTGCGAGGTACGGCACCCGCAGGTGGATTTCCGGAATCTTCCAGACTTTGAGATG
>R18__coassemble_1250_pt1 | contig 49187 bp, 52 predicted proteins | sample R18__metabat2_low_PE_056 | metagenome-assembled genome bin R18 | reverse complement strand
GTGCGGCACTGATATGAGAATTTGCTGCGCAATGGAACACAGCGATGGAAACAATTCCTTATACCATGGTTGTTGGGTTATAAAGTGGCACCGCACCATAACAGGATACGCTGTAAAACGCGATATGTATTTGCTGCAGCAAATGAGTGCATCTTATCCCCTGCAGCGTCCTATATTCAAGGGAGAGCGGATACACCACCCGGCTTATGCGGTTCTGCTACGTTTCCGCAAACACCCCCCGGGGCCGCTCTCATCGGTTTTTCATCAAGTGAATATATATCACTTAAGAACAGAATTTTAATCACACTATGTCATCTCCAACAGAGGATACACCAGCAGATGATGCTCTTCTAGAAGCACGATTGATACGTGAATCAGCCGAAGCATTTGCAGATTATTTTCTCGAGAAGATTGCAACGAACCAAGATTTCGAAGCTGACTTTCGGAAAACAATGGCAGCGGATGCAGGGCTTGAAGCAATCAACGGGAAAATCCGTGTTATGTTGCATGACGAAACTTTCCTCAATGAAGTTGCTGACGAATCATTCAGAATTGTCCACACGCTTTACACGAGTGACAAAAACCTGTTCGATAAAATTCGGGAAAGAATCGCTCTGCGCAACCAACTAAAATTTACTGAAAAAAGAGACTAAAATAGTGCGCGCTGCCCCACAAAATGTGAGAGTTTTATAATTAATATATAATACCTGTGGGAACTAATATAACTAAACATTATTGCGAGAGGATACTGATGCAGGTAGCCTATATCAAGAAAGAAAAGTGTAATACAACGATGTGCAACCGGTGCGTGAAATTCTGCCCGGCATCGCGCAAAGATACGCCGGTTATCTTTATCGGCAGAAATAAAAAAGCAGCAGTCGTGGAAGAACTCTGTACCGGTTGCGGAAGATGCGTGAAGATTTGTCCGGAAAAAGCAATCGAGATGCGTTTCAGACCGGACCGGGTACAGCCGACGGAAGATATTGCAGCTGCAGCCGAATTAAAGAAAGAGGCACCGGATCAGAAAGAAGCTGAAGATCAGAAGCAGACTGCACCGACACCGGAACCGGAGACTCCAAAGAGAAAAGAAACGCCGGAAGAAAAAGTTGAACGGCTGAAAAAGGAACACGTATGGCGTATTATCCGTACCTGTGTTGCACTCGGTCTCGGATTTATTGCAGGAGTTGTCTCGTACCTTATTGCAGGAACCCTGGATCCGGCAACCGGAACGCAGCCGAATCCGGTATTCGGTCTGCTTACCTGGCTTGTTGCAGTTGTTATCCAGAAATCTATCTTCATGGTGATGAGAATCGATGTTTCCAAACTCGGAAAGAAAGACTGGTTCTACCAGGGTTTCATGACCTTCTGTGCTTGGGGTATCGCTTGGACCATGATGCTGACAACCTCTTTCGTGGCATAATATGAGAATAGCCATTGTTCATAAAGACAGGTGTCATGCAAAGAAATGCGGACAGGAATGCATCCTCTACTGTCCACGTGTCAGAACCGGTGATGAGACAATCGTCATCGGTGAAAACGGACGTGCCGCTGTTTCCGAGGAACTTTGTGTCGGTTGCGGCATCTGTGTTAAGAAATGTCCGTTTGAAGCACTTGATATCATCCAGCTCCCGGAAGAGCTGAACACTCCGGTCAACCGTTACGGACCGAATGCTTTCGTTCTTTACGGTCTTCCGCAACCGGTTTCCGGAAAAGTAACCGGTGTTCTCGGACCGAACGGTATTGGAAAATCCACCGCAGTGAAAATTCTCTCTGGTCAGATTCGTCCGAACCTCGGTATCTTTGACCATGAAGTTTCCTGGAAAGAAGTTTTAGATAACTATGCCGGAACCGAACTTTTCGAATACCTGCAGAAAGTTTCGGAAAAATCCATCAAAGCATCAATTAAACCTCAGTATATCGATTTCATTCCGAAAGCGTTCAAAGGAAAAGTTGCAGACCTCTTAAAATCAAACGACGAACGCGGAAAACTCGCATATTACATCAAGGAACTGGCATTAGAAACAATTCTCGACAAAGATTTATCCACACTTTCCGGAGGTGAACTGCAACGGGTCGCATTAACGGTTGCACTCTCCAAGAAAGCAAACTTCTATTTCCTTGATGAAGTAACACCGTTCCTTGATATTTATCAGAGAATGGTTGCCGCACGCTTAATCCGGGAAATTGCAGAGGAGTGTCCGGTTGTACTGGTGGAACACGATATTGCAATCCTCGATATGGTTGCAGAAGCAATTCATATTGCCTACGGTAAACCTGCTGCCTTCGGTATCATCACTCGCCCGAAAGGAGTAAGAGTTGGTGTCAATCAGTATCTTGCCGGTTATGTTGACGAGGAAAATGTCAGAATCCGCGACTATCCGGTAGTCTTTGAAACCCGCGGACACGAAAGTGATGTAGAACGCGAGATCCTGATGGATATTCCAGCAATGACCAAGACATTCCCGGGATTCAAGCTCACTGTCCAGGGAGGTCAAGTACGTCGCGGAGAAGTTCTGGGCATCGTCGGAGCGAACGGTATCGGAAAATCAACCTTCGCAAAACTCCTTGCCGGGGTTGAAAAACCGGATGACGGCAACGTCTTTGATACTGTCACGGTCTCCTACAAACCGCAGTATGTCACTGCAAATCCTGATTCCTCCGACTCCGTTGAATTCATTCTTCGTCAGGCCACCAAGAAATTTGACACCTCCTACTATCAGAATGAAATCATCGGCCCGCTTGGTCTTAACCAGTTACTTCAGGCGGAAGTCAGAAATCTGTCAGGAGGAGAACTGCAGAGAGTTGCTATTGCCCTCTGTCTTTCACGTGATGCAGATCTCTACATTCTTGATGAACCAAGCGCACATCTTGATGTTGAACAGCGTCTTGTTGCAACCAAGGTTATCAAGCGGTCTGCAGAGGAAAAAGAAGCAGGCATCATGGTTATCGACCATGACATGTACACCATCGATATGTTATCCGAACGTCTCCTTGTCTTTGACGGTGTCCCGGGCAAGGAAGGTCTTGCACGCGGTCCATTCGAGATGAAAGATGGTATGAACCTCTTCCTGTCTAACCTTGGAATCACCTTCCGCCGTGATAAGACAGGAAGACCAAGAATTAACAAACCGGACTCCTATCTGGACAGAGAACAGAAAGCCGCAGGCGAGTATTATTATTACGACTCCAAAGAGAACGAACTTGCTGAACTCGGTTCCAAAGAAGAATAAATTTCTTCTCTTTTTTACCGACAATTCCCTGATAAATCTGATTTTTCTCAAACAGATAATATCTGACAAGAGAAAATCACAGCCCGTCATTAATAAACTTAATATTCTTTCTCTCCTTATAGAATAGCATGGAAAAACAGATAGCGGAAATTATCGCCCCACTGGAATTCATAGCAGATATTGAGGGGCAAAAAGACTGCCTTATGTCCCAGGAAGGAAAACTTTGGTTCAATATTGATGTTCCAAAAGGACATGGGTTAAAAACAGGCGACAAAGTCCGCGTAGTTGTTGAACGTATTGAAGAATAATATGAAAGACCTATCAGACCGCGACCCGATTAACTCCCGCAGAACAATCATCATTATTGCTCTGCTCGTCCTCCTTGCAGGACTGATTATAATCTTTTTCATGTTTGCAGGAGGTTCTAACATTGATGCAGATACTCCAATCTATGTCGACGGAAAACTCATGACAACTATCTCCAATTCAGGAGAAGATCAGCAGGCATGGGTGCAGTACAATATATATCACCAGGACGGACTCTCAAGTAATCAGGTAGGAGGCACCTACTCTTATGTCACTGACCTGAAAAAAGGAAACACACTATCAACATGTGATGTTACACTCTCCCCTGGAACTTACAAAGTATTCATTTATATCTCAACCTATGATGCAAATCCAGTCAGAATTGCAGGATTTATCAAGGACATTGAGGTCAGATAATGGAAATATTCGAAAATACCCTTCTTTTTAATCCGGTTACCTGCAACTGGACGCTGTCTTCATTTTCTGTTGAAAACGGCCGTGTCATACAAATTGGAAAACCAAATTCACTGAGTGGCGATACACGAACAGATCTCAAAGGAGCACGTGTCGTACCGGGCCTTATCGATGCACATGTTCACATAGAAAGCAGCCTCCTCACCCCGCGTGAATTCGGAAGAGTGTCTGTGTCGCACGGAGTTACAACCGTTATTGCAGATCCTCATGAAATTGCCAATGTAGCAGGAAATGCAGGTATCGATTTCATGATTCAAGATGCGGAAGCATCTCCTGCCGACATCTTCTTTATGGTTCCATCCTGTGTTCCGGCAACACCGATCGACATCGGAGGAGCAGTTGTTACCGCAGATGACCTTGCCAAATACCAAAATAATCCAAAAGTCATCGGCCTCGGAGAAATGATGAACCTTCCAGGAGTTCTTGCAGGAGATCCGGAAGTAAAAAAGAAATTATCCCTATTCAAACATGTTGACGGACACGCCCCCGGCGTGACTGGTGAAACTCTCCAGAAATATGTAGCAACAGGAATCAAAACAGATCACGAAAGTTCCACCCTGGAGGAAGGACGTGAAAAACTTGAGGCAGGAATGTATCTTCTCCTGCGTGAAGGAGATGCTGCAAAAAATGTCAGAACACTGACGCCGCTGGTAACAGAAGAGACATCCCCCCGCTGTGCATTCTGTACCGATGACCGCCATGTAGATTCCCTTGTAAAAGACGGATCCATTGATAACTGTATTCGTGTTGCACAAACCGCGGGGATGCCTCTCGAACTTGCACTGCGTCTTGCAACACTCTCAGCTGCAGAATGTTTTGGTCTCACCGACAGAGGAATGCTGGCACCGGGAAGAATTGCAGATTTCTGCATCCTGAACGAAGGAGAAATCTTTTCAGTAAAATCCGTATACCGCAGAGGTCAGGAATTCCGCTTGGAATCTGCACCAAAATTGACGAAAACACCGCCATCCCCTCCATTCATCTGCAAGATTCCGGACAAATCAGAACTGGAACTTCCGAAAGGCAATCTTCGTGTCATTGGAACAATACCTGGTGAGTTGATAACCGATACCCTCCATCTTCCGCAGGATGATGTGCAGAAGATTGTTTCCATTGACAGATACCGGGGAACCGGATTCGGTGTAGGACTGATTGCGGGTCTTTCTCTGAAACAGGGTGCTTTCGCCACTTCGGTTTCACATGATGCTCACAACATTATCGCAGCAGGCGCAACAGACGAGGAAATCATAACCGCAGTCAATGCGGTTGTTGCTGCAGGAGGAGGAATGTGCGTGGTTTTCCAGGGTAAAACAAATCTCTTCCCGCTCCCTGTCTGCGGACTGATGACTGACAAACCGTTTGAAGAAGCGAACGAGGAAATGACATCACTGCAAAAAGCAGTATCCGCAACCGGAGCAAAACCGACTGCATTTATGACACTGTCATTTATGGGTCTTACTGTAATTCCACATCTTAAGATAACACCTCGCGGTCTTTTCGACGGAGATTCATTTTGTGATGTAAAAATCTCGTGGTAAGAAAGTATTTCTCCTTTCTTAACCTATAGGAATTAAACTATGAATAAACTAAGAGTGGCATTCTGTATCCTCATGGCGGTTCTTGTGCTGATTGCACCATGTGCAGCAGTAACAACCTTCCCGTTCCTCCCATCTTCGGAGGAAACGGAAAGTACTACTGCAGAGGAGACACAAACCGTGTCAACAGAGGAAACTGAGACATCAACACTGGTTCCAGGATCAAACAACTATGCCTATCTCAAGGTTCAATCTGTCTCCTACAGTCTGAAAAATCTCGAAGCCGACATCACAGTTGTCTACTCCATCGAACCCTGGCTTTCTGTTCTTGTCTTCCTGTTCGGCAAACAGGACCTCAAAAATCGTATCCAGGGACTGATTCAGTACCCGGAAAGCGGATATAATCAGGAAGTCACCTTCCAATATATAGGAACAGATAAAGCAGTTCTGCATGTTACCAACGTTGCAGTCGATAACCAGGACAATTCCTACTGGTTGAAACCGCACTCCTTCGGATGCACCATTCCACTTCTTACATTCGTCATATCTGATACAGACATCAAGACCTTTACCAACGTAAAAGATATGGCAAAAGGCCTGGGCTACTTCAGAACATAAACAACTGAACACTTCCTTTTTTTACGCTAACCAAATAAGACCAGTATTTTTTCTCGTGATACACGTATGCTGCGGCATGGAATGCTGACAATCTCACCGAGAGGGAACAGATACTTAATATCATTCCCGCACCCATAATTTAAGCACTATGGCTGAAACGCAAGATACCTATGACAAGGTAACTGAACTTGCCCGCAGAAGAGGCTTTGTCTGGCCCTCTTCTGAGATTTACGGCTCTGTTGCCGGTTTCATTGATTATGGTCCGTTAGGTGCGATGCTCAAACGCCGCATTGAGAATATCTGGCGCCACTTCTATGTCGTCCAGGAAGGATACTACGAAATCGAATGCCCGACCGTCGGTATTGAACCAATCTACGTTGCATCCGGTCACGTCGGCGGATTCTCCGACAAGATGTTCCAGTGCCCGCACTGCCAGGAATACCTGAGAGCTGACCATGTAGCGGAAGCATTCGGCATTCCGCATGCAGGAACAATGAGCAAGGAAGAACTCCATGAGGTCTTAAAAGACAAGGAGTGCCCGGCTTGCGGTAAAGTATTAGGTGATGTTGATGTCTTCGACTTCAATCTGATGTTTACTACCTCTATCGGTCCGGGAGGACAGAGAAAAGGATATCTCCGTCCGGAAACCGCACAGGGTATGTTCGTTGATTTCCCGCGTCTCCTCCGGTTCTATCGTGATCACCTCCCGTTCGGAGCAGTACAGATTGGAAAATCCTACCGTAATGAAATCTCCCCGAGACAGGGAATGATTCGTTTAAGAGAATTCACTCAGGCAGAAGCGGAAATTTTCGTCCACCCGAATGAGAAGAACCACCCGTTCTTTGCACGTTATGCAGACTACTCCATGCCGCTATGCGGTATTGCACAGCAGGAAAAGGATGAACCTGCAATTGTCCGTACCATGCGTCAGGCAGTCGATGAGGGAATTATTGCAAACGAGTATGTTGCATATTATGTTGCAATGACCCATGACATTCTGACCACCGTCGGTTTCAACCCGGACAAAATCAGATTCCGTCAGCACATGCCGGACGAGCGTGCGCACTATGCAACTGACTGCTGGGATGCAGAAGCATTCTCCGACCGCTTCGGCTGGGTTGAAATTGTCGGTATCGCAGACAGAACCAACTACGATCTGAAAGCGCACTCACGTGTATCCGGTCAGAAGAACACGGTCTTTGTCCAGTATCCGGAACCGAAGAAAGAGCACCAGAAAGCAATCGTGCCGAACTACGGCAAGATGGGACCTGTCTTCCGCGGAAAGGCAAAGGCTGTTGCTGAGGCAATGGCACAGGCAACACCGGCTGATGACGGCATTCATCTGACCATTGACGGTGAAGAAATCCTGGTAACTCCGGACATGTACACCGTAAAAGATGAAATCGTCGATGTCTTCGGTGAAGAAGTCATGCCGCACGTCATCGAACCGTCATACGGTATCGACCGTATCTGCTACATGGTTTTAGAACATGCCTATGCAGAAGATGTTGCTGACGGCGAAACCAGAACCGTCATGAGATTCAAGAACGGAGTTGCACCGGTCCAGGTAGCTGTTCTTCCGTTAATGGCAAGAGACGGCCTTGACAACATTGCACGTGATATCGTCCAGGAACTTCAGTCCGAAGGAATCCAGACCGAATATGATGATGCCGGAGCAATCGGCAGACGCTACAGAAGACAGGATGAAATCGGAACCCCGCTCTGTATCACTGTTGACTATGACACGAAAGAAGACGGAACCGTTACCCTTCGTGACCGTGATTCAATGAAGCAGATTAGAGGAAAGAAGGAAGAGATTCTTGCAAAGATCCCGCTTCTGCTGAAAAACAGAATTACCTTTGACAAAGCCCTCTAAATGACCTATATCAGCCGCAAGAATATTCCGGAAAACACTATAGAGGCTCGAGAGTACCAGACAACTATCGCAGACAAAGCCTTAACCGGAAATACTCTTGTTATTTTACCAACCGGTATGGGAAAAACAGCTGTAGCACTTCTTGTTGCTGCAGAACGCATCGAAGTTGGCAAAATTCTGATGCTTGCCCCGACCAAACCATTGGTTGAGCAGCATCTTCGCTACTTTTCAAAGAATCTTCTTCTAGAAAAAGAAGATATTGTCATGTTCACCGGGTCAACCCCGTCCGACAAACGTGTGAAAATCTGGAAGAGTGCACGGTTTATTGTATCAACCCCGGAAGTCATTCGAAACGACCTGGACGCAGGAAGATACGGTCTTACGTCAGTTTCCCTCCTTGTAGTGGATGAATGCCACCGGGCAGTCGGAAACTATGCATATGTTCCAATTGCCGAGAACTATAACTCCAGCGCAACACGTCCGCTTGTTCTCGGAATGACTGCATCCCCGGGGTACGATAAAGAGCATGTAGCTGAAATCTGTCAGCATCTCTCTATTACCAGTGTCGAAATCAGAACAGAAGATGACGAGGATGTGAAACCATATGTTCATGAACGTGAAATGGATTCAGTCTATCTGGAACTTCCGGAAGAACTATGGCTATCAGTATCTGTTCTCAACGGGATGATAGATGACCGGTTGAGTAAACTCGAAAATCTGCATTATCATGTACCGAAACGGGAGATGCTTTCGATGAAAGCATTGAACGGCTTGATGGCGCAGATTCAAAGCCGCATGCAGCAGAAAGACATGACAGCCTATCATGCAATATCAGTACATGCAGAACTGATGAAACTCAAACATGGTTCCATGCTTGCCGAGTCACAGGGTTCTACTGCACTGAAAGCATATCTTCAGAAACTGGAATCCGAATCTGTTGATGCAAAAGGCAGCAAAGCATCAAAACGGATCTGCGCGGACCCACGATTCCGAAAACTGCTGGAGCTGTCGGAAAACTGGACAACTGAACTCCATCCGAAAGCAGAAGCAGTTGTCCGCATCGTTCAGGAACAGCTGCTCCTTGCACCGGACTCCAAAATCATTGTCTTTGTTACCTACCGCGACAGTGTCCAGATGCTGGTGAATTTCCTCAACGAAGCAGGTATCTCTGCAAGACGGTTTGTCGGTCAGGCAACCAGAGAGACAGAAAAAGGACTCTCTCAGAAAAAACAGATTGAAGCAATTCAGCAGTTTAGAGAAGGGGAATATTCCGTCCTGGTTGCAACTTCTGTTGGGGAAGAAGGACTGGATATTCCATCCACGGACCTGGTTATTTTCTATGAACCGGTCCCATCAGATGTGAGAAGCATTCAGCGTAAGGGAAGAACGGGAAGAAATAATACCGGACGTGTCGTCGTTCTCGTAACAAAAGGTACCGCTGATGAAACATTCCGTTGGGTCAGCAGCACAAAAGAAAAGAAGATGATTAAAAGCGTCACAAAAATGAAGACAACGGGCGTTCCGGTCAGACAGATTTCCGTTCCCGCAGCAGGCGAAACAAAATATGCGCCGAGCGGCCAGCAGACGCTTGCTGACATGGTCATCGGAACTGCAGTTCAGGAGGATGAGGATGCACCAGTTATTCATGCAGCTGTCAGCGAAAAAGGAAGTAAAGTTGCAGCATCACTTGAAGAAAAAGGCGCAAATATTTCCTGGGATGCATTCTCTGCTGGGAAATATCGTGTTGGAAAACATATTCTATTCAATTATCTGAAACTGGATGAATTTGCAGATATGCTCGTGGACGAAGATATCTTCGCACAGATGAAAATATTAAAAGAACTGGTACGTTCTCCTGTCCTTCTCATCGAAGGAGGGGCTTTATCTAATCTCTACAATAAGCGCAGTCTACCGGAAAATGCAATCAGGAACACCTTTGCACGGATAACAATGGAGTACGGTGTTCCTGTATTCTTTACCAAAGATCCAGAGGAAAGTGCCGGACTAATCTTTTCCTTTGCCCGCCGCAGCCAAGATGAAACAACTGAATATCCGCCGGAAAAAGAAAATGCAGACAGTCTTGCAGTTCTTACTGCAGTTCCTGCAATCAATCCAAAAGTTGCTGAAACTCTTCTCAGGGAATTTGGTTCTCTCAAAGCAGTATTCACTGCATCAAAAGATGATTTGCTGAATGTCGACGGAATTACTGAAGACGTAGCGGCATCACTGATCAAAGTTGCAATACACCCATGGAGGAAATAAATTATGGGAAAATTCTTGGAATGGTTCTGCGGAAAGGATGAATCACTCACCTCCGCTCAATTTTCAAAGATGATGAAAAAGATGAATGACCGTGCGGAAAATGGTTATCCTGAAAAGAAGAAAACCAAGTAAAAGGAGTGCGTGAGTCGAAGTGATAAGCCTCCTTCTGTTTTAAGCGGCATTTGGCTTAGCGTTGTACCCGGACTGCGGTTCAGGCGTTCCAATGTCCTGTTTCAACTTTCACCCACAGAGATTCGCCGTTCCATCGCATTATCCGACTTCAGCGCTCGACATTTTCTGTCTCATTGCTCCGCCGGACACGTATCGTTTCTGTTCCAGAGCTGTGACTCTCGCCACCCGTACTTGCGTACGGCTGTGTGCCTGAGTGGTGGGAGGACTTTCCTCAGCGACAAAGTGTCACCGTCGGCCGCTTGCTCCCTCTCACGCGGTAATAGTATTTGAGATGATAGAATTTAAGACTTTACGAAATTTCGAAAAGAAAAAAGTGGTGACGCTTTAGTATGCGTCGCCGGTATTTGCGGTCTCGTTCTGGAATTCTTTCAGAATCTTCTTGCAGACCTCTCCGGGTTTACCGGTTCCGATAACTCTGCCGTCAATCTTGACAATTGGACAGAGTTCGGCCATAGTTCCGGAAACAATAACTTCATCTGCAGTGTACAGATCGAAGAGACCGAGTTCACAAATCTCGACTTTAATGCCGAGCTTTGCTGCAAGTTCAAGGATGACAAGTCTGGTGATTCCTTTGAGGTTGTTGATGGTCGGCGGAGTCATAATAACACCGTCTTTAACAAGATAGATGTTGTCGCCGGATCCTTCTGCAAGTTTTCCGGTTCTGTCAAGGAAGATTGCCTCGTCTCCACCTTTGTAGTTTGCCTCAATCTTACCGAGAATGTTGTTTAAGTAGTTCAGGGACTTTACATTCGGCGGGAGGGTGTCCGGGGTGTTTCGGCGAACACAGACGGTTACTGCAGTAATTCCAGTGTCATAGAGGTTGCCGTACATTCCTCCAGTCGGAGAGGCAGCGCAAACAATCGTCGGTTTCGGACACTTGGTTGGGTCGAGTCCCATCGGACCTTTTCCACGGGAGATAATCGGACGGATGTATGCATCCTTTAAGTTGTTCTTTCTGAGAGTTTCTTTGATAATCTCAGACATCTGGTCTTTGGTGATTCCCGGGTTCAGATCGATTGCCTTTGCGGAATCAAACATACGGTCGATGTGTTCCTTCAGTCTGAAGACTCTGCCGTTGTATGCACGAATGCCTTCGAACACACCGTCGCCATAGAGGAAACCGTGGTCAAAGATTGATACTTTTGCATCTTCCTCAGCCACAAATTCGCCGTCAACGTATACTAACATACGGTAAATGTATGCTCTAATGGAATAAAGGTGTTATCTAAAAAAGAGGTTAGTTGACTCTTGCAATGAAGAAGTCAGCCATTTCAGCCATGAGTTTCTTTTCTTCCGAATCAGGGAACTGAACAAGCCCGAGTTTGGCATCGTCAATCAGTTTTTCCGCATATGCACGACATTCAGCAATAACGCCGGTATCGGTAAGCAGCTGAACTGCTTCAGCGATTTCTTCTGCGGAAAGTTCTGGCTTATGATATTTGGAAAGGTCGATGCCTTTTTCTTTTGCAGTTAATACAACAAACGACTGCTTGTTTTCACGAAGGTCAGACGCCTGGTTTTTACCGAGAATTTCTGTCGGAGTAATCAGGTCAAGAATGTCATCCTGAATCTGGAAGGCAATTCCAGCATTCATACCGAGTGTATAGAGTGCGGCAATCTGTTTTGCATCTCCGCCTGCAAGAACAGCACCAATTCCTGCAGCAGATGCAAGAAGAATACCGGTTTTCTTTCTGACCATGGAAAGATATTCTGCCTTGGTGACGTTGTCTCTTGTCTCGAATTCCATATCTTCCTGCTGACCTTCACAAAGTTCATGGCAGGCGTGTGCAAGCATTTGGACTGCTTTGATTTTGTTTGCATCTGTTGCATTTTTCACACGGCAAATGTAGCTGAAAGCATCACCATTCAGTGCATCCCCGGCCAGGATAGCAGTCGGTTCGCTGAAAACGGTATGAACCGTCGGTGTTCCGCGGCGCATCGTATCCTGGTCCATGATGTCATCATGAATGAGGGTAAAGGTATGTTCCCACTCGAGGGCAAGAGCTGCTTCAAAAATATCCTCGGATGCACCAGGACTGATAGTGTCTGCTGCAAGAAGTACCATTGCCGGCCGGAGACGTTTTCCTCCGCTGACCAGAAGATGGGAGGAAGCTTTTCTCAGGGTGGTGTCAACGGCAAGACTGTATTCGTCTGCTTCACAGTTGACCTTCTGTGCTACATTTTTCAGATATTCCTGCAAATCCATGAAAATCACTTCGGAAGAACCAGACGGTCACCGTTCTGAAGAATGTGAACATCACGGTTTAAGGTATAGCCGAATTCAGATGCGAGCTGGACATAACCGCCCTTCATGTTGAACGGCCCGTGTGACGGGATGATATGTTCCGGATTCAGCATTGAGACCAGGTCATAGTGTTCCTGATAGAATGCGTGACCGGTAACGTGAAGACCGTCGAACAGGCGTGCCCCCTGATGGAGAAGCAGACGGTCGACCTCTGCACGCTGTGCATAGTTAATCGGGTTCGGAATGATGTTTGCAGAGAAGAGAACTCTGTCTCCTTTCTCAATACGGAGCGGAGTTTCACCAAGCGCCATACGGGACAGCATGGACCCCGGTTCACCCTGGTGTCCGGTAACAATAAGCAGGAACTTTTCCGGTCCTTCCTTAGCAACACGTCTGAGCATGCGGTCAGTTGTTTTTCTGTTTCCGTAAATGCTGGTACCCTGCGGGAAGGCAACCTGTTTCAGCATTTCGGCTGTTCCATTGTAGCGTTCCATGCTTCTTCCAAGAAGAACCGGGGTACGGTCAATCTCACGGGCACATTCGGTAATGGTCTTGATACGGGCAATCTGGGATGCGAATGTTGAGACGATGACCGCGTGTTTGTCATCTTCTGCACGCATGATTGCATCACGGACACGGAGACGAGCGACCTGTTCACTCGGGGCATACCCTCTGTCATCAAGATTCAGAGATTCGACAATAAGACACTTGACACCCTCTTTACCGATTGCACGCATCCGTGCAAGGTCCGGGGCTTCTCCAATAACAGGAGTCATATCGAATTTGAAATCGTTTGCATAGACAATACAGCCGACCGGGGTGTGGAGTACAGCCATAACCGAGTCGATAATACTGTGCTGGACGCGGATGAATTCAAGCGTTAGTAACGAGGAGATAGTGTATTTACCTCCTGCTTTCAGGGCGAATGTTTTGTTAGTTACAGTAAACTTCCGCTCGCCTTCAATCTGCTGCTTAATCAGTTCGATAGTATACGGAGTTGCAATAATCGGACAATTGTACCGGTGAGCCAGTTTCTGGATTGCTCCGATGTGGTCCAGGTGACCGTGGGTACAGACAATTGCTTTGACGGTACCTTCGACGGAATTCATTACGGTATCATCCGGGATTGCACCAATCTGAATAAGATCCAGAGAGTGCATGTTTTCCATATCTACACTGTTGTTACCGGATATCGGATCCAGATATAAACCGATATCGAAGATAACGATTTCTTTGCCGACACGGACAGCAGTCATATTCCGGCCGACTTCATTGTAACCGCCTACGGCGATTACTTCAACATCTATTTTACTCATGGTATTTACCTATCATATCTTTGACAAAACCTGTCAGATAGTACCGGACTTTAGCTAATTCTGCAGTATTTTTCGCTCCTGTAAGAAACATTGCTGATCTCAGTTCATTAACAACAGAATCTGTTTTGTCACTGAGTGCCTCATACCCTGCCATAGCAGCGGGAAGAAGGGACAACGCCATGCCCCCCATATCCGCCCCGAGAGCGATTGCCTTTGCAATATCCAGTCCGGACTTTAATCCGCCGGTTGCAACAACCGGCCCGCATTTCACCTGCGCTACCTCAAAAACACTCACCGTTGTGGGGATTCCCCATTCAAGGAAATGCTCCCCCAGCGTCTGATGTGATTCATCACTGGCACGCAGTGCCTCTATTTTTGCCCAAGATGTTCCGCCGTATCCACCGACATCAAGAGCAGATATTCCGCAATTGAAGAGTGATTTGGCCGCTTCCATAGCAATGCCTGATCCCGTTTCTTTCACAATAACCGGCACTTTGAGTTCGGAAGCCGTCGTTCGAACCGCATCAAGAACACCCGTCGCGGCATAATCACCTTCTGGCTGGATGAGCTCCTGAAGGAAGTTCAGATGGATGCAGAGAGCATCTGCATCGATCATTTCGACTGCTTTTTCTGCCCAGTCCAGACCATATTTGACGAGCTGCGCAGCACCGATATTTCCGGCGATAAACGCATGTGGAGCCTTGTCTCTAACAATTCTGAAACTATCCTCCATTGCAGGATTTTCAAGAGCGGCACGCTGAGAGCCGACTCCGAGAGCAAAGCCCTTCGCTTCAGCAACTTCGGCAAGAACTGCATTTACTCGCGCAGTATCCGGATGGCCCCCGGTCATTGCAGCAATGAATAACGGAGCGGAAAACTGGTGACCAAGGAATGTAGCATCCGTTGTAATATCGGACAAATCACATTCTGGAACTGCATTATGGACAAGACGAACATTGTCAAAGCCTGCATCCCCATAGCTTACATCAGATTCGGTGCAAAGACGGAGATGCTCAAGTTTTCTTGAAGATGTCTGTTCTGTCATGCCCTCACCTGTGTTCCGCATTTGTCACCATTCAGGAAGTTTTCCAGTTCAGACGGTGAGAAAATCGAGGATTCGATTCCGGCATCGGCGAGAAGCAGAAGTTCCTCAAGTTTTCCTTTCATTCCGCCAGTAACATCTGCCACATCCATTGATTCAAAAATAATAGATGAAACGGAATTTCTTGTAATTTCCCTGACGATTTTTCCGCCTGAAACAACACCACCAGTCAATGTTATGAAACCAATTTTTGATGCATTCAGTGCTTTTGCCAAGTACGGCACAATCTGGTCACCGGAAACAATTGCGGCACCTTTCTCAACATCACAGACGACATCACCAAATAATACCGGTGTGATGCCTGCAGAAAGAAGACAGCGAATCTGCTCTTCGCCACAGAACTTCAATCTGCCATTTGCAGAAAGCGCTGCGGAAAACGGTGGGAACGAAACAGCATTCATGCCTGCATTGCGCAGGGCGGAAACTACTGCAGTATTAAGCCTAGAAACAGCTTCATGGGTGATGAAAACACCGTCAGCATTATTTTCTGAAAGGCCTTCGTTGATATGATACCGTTTTGCTTCCGGGTGACCGAGAGAGCCGGCACCGTGGACAAGAATCAGCGGTTCTTTGATTTGAACAAGTGTTTTTGCGAGATGGTCAATCTCATCGTATCGGATACTGCCATCAATCGCCTTTTCAGTGATAACACTGCCCCCGATTTTTATCAGTATCGTCATCTACAATGATTCCTCCTTTCTGACACCTTCCGTATCAATGCCGGTTGCTATCGGCTTCCCCTCATATTTGTCAATAGCATTGACAACACGGTTTCTTGTTCCACGGGAGCAAAGTGCCCAGATACAGCCACCGCCGCCCGCTCCTGAGAGTTTTGCACCGTAAGCTCCGGCATTCCTTGCAGCAAGGATAAGTTTTGAAAGGCACGGATGTCCTACGCCGAGTGCATCGAGCAAAGCCTGATTTCTATTCATAAGGTTGCCCAATTCGTGGAGATTGTCCATATTGTGCATAGCTTCCATCGTGATAGCACCTATAGCATCAACAATCGGGTTTGCAATCTTCGGAGATTTTTCCAGGAAATCCGCCACCTTTTTTACCTGTTCTGCGGTGTTATGGGAAATCATTGAATTTCCCAGGACAATCGAGAAATTCTGAGGAGGAATAAGACGGCGTTTCTCATCTCCTCTGATGAGAACCATTCCACCGAATGTGGAAACGTACGTATCTGTTGCACTTGCCCTTCCACCCTGAGTAATCTTTTCCACTTCATGGGCAAGGTCGGCAACCTCGTCCTTGTTGTACCCGAGGGAGAACTCATCATTTATGGCGAAAAGAGTTGCCACAGTTACTGCCGCAGAGGATCCTAGACCGGATGCAGACGGAAGCTGAGATCTGACATATACACTCCCTTTGATATCAAGAAGGTTGAAACATTCCGCAATATAGGGAGAGTTGGGACGCTGGTAATGATGAGTGTGACGAACGGTAACCTGAACCCTCGGTTTTATTGCCATTGCAATTCCCGGTTTTCCATAGACAACAGCATGTTCCCCGAAAAGGAAAACTTTGCCCGGTGCGCTCCATGTCGCCATTAGAGCACCTCCATTGCAGCGTATCCGACTACCTCATCATAACTTCCGGTTGCATCTCCAGATGTGGTATAGCAGAGGACACGAGCCTCTTTTGCACCAAGTCCTGCACAAATTTCCGCCATTGCAGCAACACCTCCGTAACCGCACATGGACGGGCGGATTTCATAGAGTTTTTCATAAAATGCAGAAACATCCAGATTTTTCAGAGATGCGAGAACAGTAAGATCCGCAGATTCTGCCGTTTTACGCGGAACATAATGAGACCCGTCGCTTGAAGCAACAATAATGACATTTCTGCCAGTAGCAGCAATAGCCTGGAGAACCGCTGAAGCAACAAGTTTGGCACCATCAGGCGACTGATCCTCAATAAGTATCGGAACAATTCTGGCTTTCGGGAACCGGCAGACGATAAACGGCATCTGTACTTCCAAAGAATTCTCCTGTTCCCTAAGAATCAACTCATCCTTTAACAACGGAAGTGCATCAATAAATTCCGAATCTGGGTAAACAGTACCGAGCGGCGTCTCCCATGCAAAGTCAGCAGTTGCAGTCGGGTATCCGGCATGACTCGGACCGATAATGACAAATGTTCCGTCAAACGAGGAATCGATTTTTGCATAGGAAACAGCAGCAGCCGGACCGGAATAAATGAATCCTGCATGCGGGACAAGAATGCCTTTGGGATTGGTAACAGACGTTACCGTACCGTCGAAAAAGGAAGTAAGCAGGTTTTTCAATTCTTCTGACTGGGCAGGATAGAACATACCTGCAAGTGTAGGGATACGCGGCGAACTAGACAACGCCGTTGCTCCGCTGATATTTTTTGTACATTTTTATATTATTGAGGGAGATTTCCTGTTCTCCATCAAGACCATTGTTATTTTTTATCCGGGAATCCCGTGGGAGATGGGACATACGCTTCGGATAATTATTTGGTGCATATTTATTGGCATTTATTATTGATAAGGTTATGTACCTATCAGGAGATACTCCCACTAATTCATCTCCTATGAAAGACAACATATACAGAAGATGTATCTCCTGTCTGACAAAGATGGTGAACTTGCTCTTAACATTGCACGACTGGCATTAGAAGAGGCGGTCGCCCATCGGAAAGCCGTATTCCCCGATGTACCAGAGATTTTCACTCGGAAACGCGGGGTATTTGTCACACTGACTGAAGCAGATCAGCTTCGCGGATGTATCGGCTTTCCCCAACCGGTGTTGCCACTTGGCGAAGGGTTAATTGAGGCTACAGCTCATGCGGCACTTCGTGATCCGAGGTTTTATCCGGTCGATGAAACAGAACTCAGTAATATTAAAGTAGAAGTAACCATCCTTACAGTTCCGGAACCGCTTATTTGTCCTGCAGATGAACGTCCGAAACACATTCAGACAGGAAAACATGGTCTTATCGTCCAGTACGGCGGTTACTCCGGACTTCTTCTTCCGCAAGTGGCAGAAGAATTTGGCTGGGATTCAGAAGAGTTTCTGAATCAGACCTGTGTAAAAGCAGGACTGCCGTCCAAGACTTGGAGAGACAAAGAATGCGCCATCCTTATTTTTGAAGGACAGATTTTCAGCGAGAAATAAAACATGGCAGTAACATTTGAAGTAATACACAAAGATATCGCAGGACGCGTTGGAAAATTAAAAGCAGGAGACAAGCAGATACGCACTCCCGCCCTGCTTCCGGTTGTAAATCCGCACCTGCAGATTATTCCCCCTAGAGAAATGAAAAAGATGGGTGTTGAAGGAATCATCACCAACGCGTATATCTTCTCCAAAAGCAAGGAGTTCAGAGAACAAGCAGAAACCCGCGGTCTTCATGATGTCCTTGATTTTGACGGATTAATTATGACGGATTCCGGATCTTTCCAGATGATGGTCTACGGAAGTGTCGATATCACCAACGAAGAAACGCTCTCCTTCCAGCAGAAGATTGGAAGCGACATCTGGGTACCGCTTGATCTTCCAACCCTGCCAGATACGGAAAAGGAAGAAGTTATCCGCCAGATGGATATCACCTACAGCAGACTCCGTGCCGCAAAAGAACTCTTTGGACCCGATGCGCCAATCTCAGGACCTGTCCAGGGAGCAACATACGGAGATCTGAGAGAAAAAGCGGGAAGAACTGTTTCTGAAATGGGGTGCACATATTGTCCGGTTGGAGCAGTTGTTCCGCTGATGGAAGCATACCGCTACCGTGATCTCGTTGATGTCATCATAGATGCAAAGAAAGGACTTGCTCCTGGTGCATGCGTTCACCTCTTCGGCGCAGGGCACCCATCGATGTTTGCATTAGCCGTCGCCTGCGGTTGCGATGTTTTTGACTCAGCGGCCTACGCCCTCTACGCTAAAGACGGACGCTACATCACCCCGTCTGGAACACTTCGGTTAGATGACATGAGCGAACTGCCATGCGCCTGTGAAGTCTGTCGAAGCCACACTGTAGAAGAACTGAAAAAATCACCGGACCGGGCAAAACTTCTCGCCAAACATAATCTCGCTGTAACGATGGCTGAAATTTCCCGCGTGCGTGCCGCAGTTCAGGATGGAACACTCTTTGAACTTGTGGATGAACGCTGCAGAGCACATCCAAAACTTCTGGACGGCTACCGCAGAATGCTTGAACGCATGCCGGAGATTGAAAAATTCGACCGTGCAAGCAAAAGAAGATTCTTCTACCGGGGTTCTGAATCCTGCCTCAGGCCGGAAGTCTCCCTCTACCACAAGATGGTTGCACGGGTACAGGTTGGTCCAGAAATTCTCATTGCAGCAGGTGGACCGGTACCATCCCGATTCACTGAAGTGCTGGAATTTAAACCGCCATTCGGACCGATACCCTACGAACTTGCCGAAACATTCCCGGCAGGACCGGCTGAAGTCCCCTCTGTATGGGATAAGGACATGATGGAATTCGGCATCAAAGGTCTCAAAGGACTGCTTGAAACCAACCCTGGTGTCAAAGTCACCATCTCAACCAAGGCAGAATATGAAGTTGCGTTCAAAGAGGCATTCCCCGATGCCGAGGTCTTCTCATGAGTGTGTTTGACGTCAGAAAACGCGATGGGTTGGCCAGAATCGGCAATCTGAAAATAAGTGAGGACACAGTTGTCTCCACACCTGCAGTTTTTGACATGCAGGAACAATTTCCTTCCCTGAAAAACAGACCGTTTACCAACATCCCACTGACAGCAGGATTATCGGATGTAAATAAATTCTTCAAACAGGGAGAGGAACCGTCTGCTGTTCACCCGCTTGCAGACGCAGCAGAGGATGCAGGCATTTATCTTTTCTCCAATTGGAACAACACACTTTCCGACTCGGGAAAATACTTGGAACATCTGGAAAAAATACACACTAAAATCCGTCCTGATGTTGCACGTTATGCTCCGGCATCTGCACTTCCATCGAACGTCGCCTCCCTGATTTTTACCGGATTTGATCTCTTCGACTACACCGCTGTAGACCTTGCAACTATTCAGAAAAAATTCTGCCTTCCGGAAGGAGAATTTGATGAATCATGGATGGACAAGGGACTCTGCGACTGTGAGGGGTGCAGAACACATAATCTGAAACTCCATAACCGCCTTGCATTGGAAAAGGAAATTGCAACTGCACGGGCATGGATCGAACGTACACAGTTGCGTGAATTCATGGAAATGCGGTGCCGCCTTCATGCTGAACAAGTAGAACTTCTTAGAAGACTGGACAGAACCGATGCATTTGATGCAATACTCCCGGTCGTCCGCGGAGCACGCTTCCTAGCCAATGCAGGTGAATCAATCTACCGCAGGGAAATTAATCTCTTTGAAGAACGCCTAGTTTCCCGTTATGTGCCTCCGCGTTCGGACGTCTGTGTTCTCCTCCCATGTGCATCACGAAAACCATACTCGCTCTCACGTTCCCATCAGATGTTTACCAAAGTCGTCGATGGACGTGCCCACGAAGTTATTGTTACTTCCCCGCTTGGAATCGTCCCGCGTGAACTCGAACTCGTGTATCCGGCAGGACATTATGATGTTCCAGTTACTGGATACTGGGATACCGAAGAGAAACGTCTGCTTGTTGGATTTGTGGAGGCATACCTTACAAACCATAAATATGAGAGAATCATCTGCCATCTGGAGGGAGGGGCTAAAGAAGTTGTTCTGGAAGCGGCAAAGAACCTCAATCTCGAACTTGAAATTACCTGTAATGATGACAGACCGCTGTCTCAGGAATCCCTGCGTGCCTTAAACAACACGCTTTCCACATCAAAACGTATGAAGAATGACTTTATACACGGAACGCTTCTCTGGCAGTTTGGAGAGGATATCTCGACAAAAGGTCTCACGGTAAAGGGGAGGTATCCGCAGGTCAAGGTACTGGAGAAGAAACTGCAGTTATTCACAACTGACCCAGCAACAGGTCTTATCCGCCCAACACACGAGGGTTGGGAACGGATTAACGGATACCGTGTCACTATCAGTGAAGGGTTCCTCCCGCAGGGCGATGTACTTGCACCAGGGGTAGCAGACTGCGATCCGCGGATTCGTGAAGGCGATGAAGTTCTGGTCGTCGGAACCAACTACCTTGCAACAGGAAAGGCGGCAATGGGAGCGAAAGAGATGCTCTCTTCCAAACGCGGTGTTGCGGTAAAGGTCAGAAAAACGAGGAAATAAATTCTTATCATGAAAATCCCCTACAATTACCCATTTGGAGATTGTCAAAGGGATTTTTATTAGGGGAGTATGAGACATAGTCTCATGTTGCTTTTTTTTTCTATTTTTTCATAGAGCAGGTAACTCTTTAGGGTTGGGCGAGTGATAAATCATCGACTGTCATTATCTGCAACGAAATGAGATGGATGAAAGACATCGTAACTGCTTCCCTCTGGCAACAAAAGAAGGGAAATGAGACATAATTAAAAAAATACCACAAATGGGTGAGTAAAGGGCGTGAACTGAAGAAAAAAAAGATTAGAGTCTTTCCCCACATTCGGGGCAGAACTTTGTTCCTAAGGCAACATCAGCGCCGCATTTCGGACACTTGGTAACTCCACCAACTTTTGCACCGCACTCGGGACAGAATTTAGAACCGGTTGGAACTGCAGCACCGCATGCTGGACAGATAGCTCCCTGCGAAATCTTTTCTCCGCATTCCGGACAGAACTTGGATCCTGCAGGAACTGCAACACCGCATTTCGGGCACTTTGTTGCAGGAGCTGATGCTGCCTGCTGCGGGGCACCGAACGGTGCAGGTTGAGCATTGTTGTTCATACCCTGCATCATCATGCCACCCATGCCCATTCCGGCACCCATTCCAGCACCCATCATAGCGAATCCTGCGCCTTCTCCTCCCTGAGCTGCACCAACACCGATATTCTCGATGGCTTTTCCAGACTGGTACTGCATGTAGTTGACGCCTAATGCAGACATTGCACCACGTTTGTTCAATGCCTCCTGGACCTCTTCAGGCATGTTGATGTTGAGACCCGCAAACTTCATGACGGCCAAGCCGTAGCGTTCGGTTTCCTGCGTCAGACGTGCAAGACAGAGCTGTTCAATCTCCTGCAGATAGGCAGGCATATCGAGAACACCCATGTTCTTCTTCGCCTTAAGCTCACCCAGAGTGTCGTTTAAGACCATGACAATCTGAGCTTTGAGCCATTCAGTGACTTCTGAAGACTCGGTCATTCCTTTCGTTCCGATAAACTGAGTTATCAGAAGCATCGGGTCCTTTACCTTGTAAGAGAACTGACCGAAAATCCTCAGTTGAACAACACCGAAATCCGCGTCACGGAATGCGAGTGGCTGGGATGTTCCAAACTTGTCGCGAAGTTCACGTTTCTGGCACCAATAGAACTCACCAATCTGAACATTGCCGACTGTTGCTCCGATAATTCTCGAAAGAACCGGCAGCGTCTGGGTAGTCAGAGCGTAGCGGTCCGGACGGTCAAACACAGCAAGAGCTTTTCCGTCACGGAAGAAGATACCATATTCATCCTCTCTGACAAGGACGTTATCATTCAACTGTATGTTACGCGGCAGGCGCCACATAACATTTTCGCCTTTGTAGTCTTCTACCCAGTAGAATCCTGCACGTGCATCGGCTCCTTCAATATCGGAACCGGCACCAATATTCTTGTTTACTTTGGAAAATAATCCCATAATATTACACCACGTTTAACTGAAGTGCGACAAGAAGACGCTTTTCATATAACTGGATGAACTGCACAAGGTCACCTTTCATTGTTTTCAGCATCTTCTTCACTTCAGCGAAGTTTCCGCATTCTGCTTCGGATTCAACCGCTTTTGCCTGTGTTCCGATAGCTGCAATTCCTTCAAGCATACTGAGGTCGTATTCATAAATGCGGTTCAGTTCTTCCTGCAGAATGCGAACTCCGGCAGAAATTCCGGTGTATCCCTGCTCTGCATGGCGGATTTTTTCTTCAAGCATCTGTGCTTTGGAAAGAACAGCCGCAATATCGTTCAAAATATCCATTTCCATTTCTTTAGATGCTTCGGAACGGGCATTATCCAGCGAAAGAACAATGGTATTCTTCAGCTGATCTGCAACCTGATTACGGAGCATGGAGTCAGCAATGCGGATATCTTCTCTCTGGCGGTAGCCACGGTATCCTGGGATGATGAGCTGAATCTTCTTGATAAGACCGCGGTCATCTTCCACCCTGTCTCTGATATCAACGTCAGTCATAGTATCTTAGTCTTTTTTTACAATGTATCTTATGAGGATTCCCACACCGATGAGGATAATTGCAACTGCGAGGAGAATCCACGGGAGGAAGTCAATTGTCGAACCGAAAACATTCCCAATTATGAGAAGGAGACCGGCAATAGTCAATGGTAAGGAGAACCAGAGACCTTTTTTGTTCTGCATAGCAAGATCAAGAAGCATGCCGATTAGACCTGTTCCGCCAAGGAAGACACCGGCACATGCCCAGAAACCGAACGTTCCCGGGACCAGAAAGTGCAGTAGAACTGCAATTCCCAGCATGATAACAGCTCCGCCCCAGAATATACCGGTTCTTCGGTTATCCCGTGCGGTTTTAACATCTCGCTCAGAATGAGTCATTTCATCATGCTCCTAAGATATACTCTCCATTTGATTTGTAGACCGGAAGATAAAGTACTTCTGTACTGCGGACTACAAAATCATAATCAAGACGCTGGAGAATACCCGGTATCTCTGTTTCATGACGGAGGAAGATGAATTCAGCATTCTCTTTTGCGGTTGATTCCTCCATCGTCATCGGAACACGTGTTCCGTTTCTGAAATCGGGCTGGATGCGATCAGTCTTCGGCGGTTCCAAAGTCAGATTCATATTCCATCCGCGGGCATCAGCCTCATCCATGGAAGCGGATGCACAAATATAGAAGGTTGTGTTTCCGCTGATTTTCTTCTGATTGGTAAGGGAACGCCGGATAGCACCGCCTGCGATATCTTCCTTGCGGACATTAACATCGGCATTCACCACCCAGAATGGCACATAGTAGACAGGATCTGTTCTGGTTCCGCTTGGAGAAACGACTCTGAAACTGACACCTTTTACATCGCGTTTCGTTACAAGACTCATCGTTCCGCAGTGTTCACAATACAGGATTCTGTCTTTTTCCTTTGCTTTCAGCGGAGCTCCGCATTTTGAGCATTTCAGGGTTTGTAAGAGTAAGGACATCTTTTTTCACCTCAGTTAATTAAATCAAAGTCGGAACCTGGAACTGAATACACATCCGAGGTTTTCTTACCCATATTCAGGGTCTTTCCTTTAACTGCGCCTTCGGATACTTCTCCGCCGTATCTAAACCGTCTGAAACACCAGATCAGAAGAAGTATTGCGACAATAATTCCGGCAACACCAACCACTATCGGCAGGAAACTGTCCGTTGCGATGTTATTCTGGTACATCATTAATGCACCGATTGGGCCGAGCGTTGCGAATGCTCCGGCAAGCGTGCCACCGACTGCCGCTGCAGTACTCTGGCTTCCGGCATTGCCTGGCGCACGACCGGAGAGAATACGGGCACGGATACCGTCAACTACTGCAAGATAGTCACGTTCTTCATACTTATATCGGATAACCCAAACAGGATAATAAATCATGGAAAAGCCACTCGGGAAGAAGAACGCTTTGGCAAATTTAATTTCATCAAGTTTGTGAGATCCGTCAGAAATTGCCTGATCTTTGATAGCCTGTTCTCCCTCGTCATATGCAGTTCCGCGTGATTTGGTTGCCGGGAAGGTAACTATGTTCTGGTCTTCAAAAAGCACGGCCTCGGCATTATCCGGAACGACAAGCGTTTCAACTCCTAAGTCCCCCGGATTACAGGCAATTTTTGTATAGATATATTCTCTGTTAATCAGAGCTTCATGTGGGATTCTTTCGGTATGGCTGGTTTTTCCATCGCTGACATGTTCTTCATGAACGCCAGTGACACAGGCTTTTCCCCTTCCGATGACACGCCAGAATGGAAGATAGACCGGATAGGTTTCGGATATTTCAGCACAATCTGCGAGATCCTTTGCCTTCGGGCCTTTCTTTACCCATTCGCGGAAAGAGGAAAGAGCAGTTTCTCTATTAACAGAGAGTTTATATATAACACTGCCGATTCCCTCATCAGAAGTAAGTTTAAAGAGAGAATCACAGTAATCACAGCGGACCATGTCCTCCCCTTCAATGGTCTCGATTTTTCCGCCACAGTGCGGACAGGACATAGTCAGGAGGATTTTATTTTCCTGTGCCGTCATGCCTGTACCCCCTCAACTTTCTTGCGTTTGACTACCATATGACCAAGAATCTTTCCAACCAGGAATCCTGCGACAATCAGCAGGAAGAATATCGGCATTACGAAGAAACCGAGGACCACACCGAGGGCACCTAATATGAACGAAAGTGCGAGAACGCCGCCGTATTTGGCAGAACTCTCAGTCGGTTCCTCAGTAGCGGAAATATTTCCAGAAATTCCATCAATAACAACAGCATACTCCCGGTTTTTGTAGGTATAGGATATCTCATAAATGGGGAAGTACACTACAGATTGATCAATAGCATCTCCCGGAAGTTCCGAAAGATAGGAATCAACACCAAGGTCGGGATGCAGAACTTCCGCACCGGCAGTCGATACCTTGTTGTCAAAAATCTGCATATCTCCCGGGGGAATTATCAGATTGCGCATACCCGGGAGAAGTGTTCCGCGGGCGGGTTTTACCACAACCTGCTCTTTTCCATCAACAGTTCTCCGGAATTTGAAAACAGGGAAGTATTCTTTTTTCACGGAGGTAATTTTTGCAAGACCTTCCATATCCTTAGGATGGGCGGGGTTTGCAGTCCACCTCTTGAAGATGCTCTTGACCATACCTTCATCCATGTCAAAAGGAAGAATATAGAAGAACAGAGCCGATGAGCGGTCAATGTAGCTTATGGTTCCACAGAAAGAACACTTTGCCATTTGTGTTCCCGGCTTCACCGCTAACTCAGATCCGCATTTCGGACAAGTAAATGTTGGCATATGGTTATAGTAGGAACAGAGAGGATAAATATCTGTTGCTATTGGGTGAAAAAAGAAAAAGTATTATGAGCGTTCGCCGTAAATACGTTTGATTTCATAAGCTTTTGCGGTTTTTCCTTTTCGCGTCAGCATATGGTTGTTCCGCAGTTTGATGCGGTTGATATGGAACATTTTTCCTGCAATCGTTGTAAGTGTGTCGGTAGTATACTCGGTTTCTCCATCGACCTGTTCATATAAAGGAAGTGTGGTTGCTCCTTTGTTTACCGACGCACTGATAATGACAATATCAACAAGCCTAGTCCATAGTGTGGTAATCTTCTCTGCAGGCATCTTCTGACGGCGGGCATTATTCTCTTCAATGGATAGAACTTCAACATTATACGTTTCATCGTTTGCTTCGGCAACCAGGAAATCGCCAACGGAAATCAATTCCCCTTCCACCAGTTCTATTTTTGCCGGGATAGATTCGCTGCCATGACTGATGACGGCTTTTACCATACAGTACTTCGGCTCTTTTAAGGTCACCCGCATGGTATGTCCGCATTGAACACATTGAACAACAGCCTCAGGCGGCTGCTTTAAAATCATGAAATCGGTCTCTTCACCGCAGACCGGACAGTCAAGAAGAATGAAATCATTTTCTTCTTCGATATTGGAACTCATATGTATACATTGCACGTGCGAATAGAAATACCTCCCCCATATCCTTTGACTTATATGGTACAAGAGCGAATAATATTCTATATATGACGCTTGGTACAGATATTGCAGATACATTAAAGCGAGTCGTCGACCGTGACATTCGTGTTATGCACGTATGCGGAACGCATGAAGCGGCGATTGCTAAATATGGAATTAGATCAGTAATTCCGCCACAGTTCAAAATTGTCATGGGGCCGGGATGTCCGGTGTGCATCACTCCGCAGGGTGAAATTGATGCTGCAGTAGAACTTGCCGAACGCGGCAATATTGTCTGCACATACGGCGATTTGCTTCGTGTCCCGGGAACGAAAACCTCACTGGAACATGTTGATGGAGATGTCCGTATCGTTCAGGGAATTGCAAAAGCCGTTGAAATTGCAAAAGAAAACCCGGACAAGGAAGTCTCGTTTATCTCTGTCGGATTTGAGACGACGGTTCCAACCGTCGCTGCAACTCTGCTGACAGAACCTCCAGAGAACTTCAGCATTCTGGTATCGCACCGTCTTGTACCACCGGCAATGAAATGGCTCATGGCGCAGGGAGAAGCATCCCTCGACGGATTTATTCTTCCAGGACACGTCTGTGCGGTTATGGGATACCACGAATATGAACAGTTCAAGGTCCCACAGGTTGTTGCAGGATTTGAACCGGAAGATATTCTGCTCGGCCTCCTGATGATTGCAAAACAGATTGAAGACGGAGAACCGAAGGTTGAAAATGCCTACCCGCGTGTTGTCACCAGAGAGGGAAATGTCAAAGCACAGCGTCTAATGAAAGAGGTTTTTGAACCAGCTGATGTTGAGTGGAGAGGGTTCCCAGTCATTCCAGACTCCGGTCTGAAACTGAAGAGCGAATTTGAACAGTACGATGCACAGAAGAAATTCGACCTTGTCTTTGAAAAAGTCACCAAAAAAGCAGGTTGCATCTGCGACAAGGTTCTGCGTGGAATTGCCGATCCGACCGACTGCAAGCTCTTCGGAAAAGTCTGTACTCCAAGAATACCCGTTGGACCATGCATGGTATCTCATGAAGGTGCCTGCAGAATCTGGTACCAGTATAATCAGCGCAGATGACGTTTCACCCCACCCAAAATCCTCATTTCTGGCGGCAGACAGCTGATTCATGTCTAGCCGACGAACGCTATGAAAAGGCAGCGGAAGCTTATCTTCGAGTAGTGGAGCTTTCCCCAAATGATGCCGACGCATGGAAAGGAAGAGGCGAGGCACTTTATAGACTTGGCCGCAATGCTGATGCAGCCGATTGCCTGGAACGTGCTCTTCTTATCTCCCCGGACAATGAGGAACTTATTTCTTTACTCTCCGATGTGCTCGGTGCTCTTGGAGAAATCGATAAGAAAACTGCGTGTATCATAAGGCTGGGAGAACTTTCTGAAAAAACGGACTGAAATACAAAGCCTCAGAGAAATTCCTCCCTTCATTTTTCAATTAGAATCAAATCCCTTTTTTTCCGCACATTTTACTAAACCTATAAATTAAGTAGTCAGAAAGTCCATTAATAAATACAGACCTATGGACCGTGATAATCAACCCATCAACCTCAAAGATGTCTTAATTGAGATGAAGGACATCTCCGAACTTGCGGTTGATCTGGCGTATTCCGCTGTCTTGTTTGAGAGCAGTGCAATCGCCGATGAAGTTATTGATCTCGAAGAACGAATGAACGATCTTGTCTACCAGGCAAGAATCACCAGCATGATGAGTGTCCGCCGTCTCGATGAAACCGAGCCAATGAGCGGACTCCTGCAACTTGCCGAAGCATCAGAACGCATTTCAAACCATGCAGCTGATATCGCAAAAAGCATTATGCGTAATGTTTCCTTCCCGGCAAACCTGAAGAAAGCCCTTCCGGAAGCAGAAGAATCGACACATTGGGTGAATGTCGCCTCTGGAAGCGCACTTGACGGAGCGCGTCTGGGAGACATCAAACTCCAGTCTGCAACAGGTATCCGCATCATTATGATTCGCCGGATGCAACAGAGATTCTACGATCCGGACAAGCACACCGTTCTCCGGGAAGGCGATGTTCTGGTTGGCCGAGGTCCCGACTACGGCTATCCGCATCTTTGCGAAATGGCAGGACAACCGGTTCCTGAAGAAAATGACAACCCGTTGACCTCAATCAATGATTTGGATAAGGGGGCTAAACTGATGGTTGAAATGAAAAACATCAGTGAACTTGCGGTAGGGCTTGCCTACACCTCCCTCCTCCATGAGAACATCGATTTAGCAAACGAGGTTGTTGCATTGGAAGAGGAACTGGACGAAATGCGTTTGCAGCTTGATTTGTGGACACTGCAAACAGCAAAGAAGGTGGAGGATGTCAGCAGTCTCCGCGGTATGCTATACATGTCCTCGTTTGCCGAATCAATCTCGGATGCGGCATGCTCCATTGCCGATGTTGTTCTCCGTGAAATAGAAGTTCCGCCGATTATCAAACGTATTGTCAGGGAATCAGACGAGGTTATTACCTGGGTCACGGTCGCAAAAGATTCCAAGCTCGACGGTAAATCACTTGCGGAAGCACGTGTTGGCTCGGTTACGGGCATGGTCATCTTCGCCTTGAAACATGAAAACAGATGGGTCTACCGCCCGGGAAGAGATTATGTTCTTCATGCAGGAGATCTTCTCGTTTCCCGTGGAAGACGTGACGGAGAAGAACGTCTCTACGGTCTTTGTGGTGCAGATACAGACGAACTCGAACAATATGATGAGGAATAATCATGACTGAAATAGTATACAGATTAGGACCCGGTTGTGAAGTGGATGATGTGGTAGAGGGAAATACCTATATGGGAAAAGTCCAGGGATTTGCCACATTCGGAACCTTTGTGCAATTGAATGACCGCACCAAAGGTCTTCTTCACAAAAGCAATGTGAAAACGGAAAAGAAGGAACGTGACTCAATTTTTGTCTACGTGAATCAAATCCGTCCGAACGGAAATATCGATCTCAGAGAAGTTACCCTGAAAGAAGGAGAATACGAGACGCAACTTGTTCAGAAGAAGGTCATTGTCTCAAAACTCTCCGATCTCCGGGCAAGAATTGGAAGAAATATCACCGTTGAAGCTGAAGTTGTCCAGATTAAGCAGACATCCGGTCCGACCATCTTCACACTATGCGACGATGGAGCAACCGAAGACGCAGCGGCATTTACTGAAGCAGGCGTACGCTCATATCCGGAAGTTGCCCTTGGAGATATTGTCCGTGTTTTCGGAGAGGCAAACAAAAGAAATAATCAGATTCAGATTGAAGTGGATGACATGCATGTTCTGCATGGTGATGAAGCGGAGGCGGTCCGCCAACGCATCAACCGTGCTCTGGAAGCACGTGCCGAACCACCAGAAATTGAACCACTCATTGAATCACCTGTTCTCCGTGCTCTCTGGCCAGAGATGCGCAAACTTGCCAAAATTGTTCGCCGTGCTATTCTGACACAGCAGCCGATTATTCTTCGCCATCACGCCGATGCTGACGGTATCTGTGCCGCTGTATCTGTTGAGACGGCAGCTCTCCGCTATATCCGCGAGAATGGAGGAGATCCAGACATGGATACCTACTTGTTCCGTCGGTCTCCATCCAAGGCTCCATTCTACGAAATTGAAGATGTGACCCGCGATCTTGATATGATGCTCAAAGATAACGTCCGCTTCGGTCAGAAATTTCCACTTATCCTCCTGATGGATAACGGTTCTACTGAAGAAGATATGCCTTCCTACAAGATGACAGAAGTCTATCAGTTGGACGTTGCTGTAGCCGACCACCACCACCCAGATGAAACCGTTGACAAATACCTCCTCGCACATGTCAATCCATATCACGTCGGAGGGGATTTCGGCGTTACGGCAGGTATGCTTGGAACGGAAATTGCACGTCTCATCTACCCAGAAGTGGAAGATAAGATTCTCCACTTCCCAGCAGTTGCAGGCGTTGCCGATCGCAGCGAAGCCCCGGAACTCCAGGATTATCTGAAATTGATTGATGGAAAATATTCCATTGATGAATGCCGGGATATGGCACTGGCACTCGACTATGAACAATACTGGCTCAGATTCAATGACGGTCGTGAAATTGTAAAAGATATCTTAAACATCAACAACAATCAGGAGCGTCACGACAGACTGGTAAAACTGCTGGTTACCGAAGCAAATACCGCAATCGAAGATCAGATTACCACCATGATGCCGCATGTAAAAGAAAAGGATCTCCCATCCGGATCCAAACTTTTCCTTGCCGATGTGGAAATGTTTGCACACCGTTTTACCTTCCCGCCACCAGGCAAATCATCTGGCGAAGTGCACGATATCCTTTGCAAGAAATTTGAAGGACAGCCAATTGTTACCCTTGGTCTAGGCCCAGACTTTGCTGTTATCAGATCCCGTGGTGTTCTGATGAATATTCCCCAGATGGTTCGCTCTATGCGCGAAGAAATGCCGGGGGCAGGAATTTCCGGTGGAGGACACCTTGTTGTAGGCAGTATTAAGTTTGTAGAGGGTATGCGGTCCGAAGTAATCGAACGTATGATTGAGAAAATCTCGGAATTCTCGGTCGAATCTAACTAAACTCATTTTTTTTCAGATTATCGAACTTTCAACACCTTACTTAACAACAACCAAAAACTATATATTTGATTATGTACTATATTTACATGAGGTAAGTCAAATGACCTTGAAATTACTTGAAAAATATAATGAAACCCAGGAGAAAATCCACGAGTACCTGAAAACCGGAATCTCTGAGGGAAGTAAGTTCTTCAAGGCCAAGTATATCGCTAAGGATCTTGATCTCTCATCCAAAGAGGTTGGGACCAATTTGGCCATCCTTTCAGAGATATGCGAGGACCTTGAAATTTCCCGCTGGAGCTACTCGAACAGCACCACCTGGATGGTAAAGAACAGAGATAAAGAAACCACAACTGCATAAAACTCAAAGAACACCATACACACCCCACATCCAACACTTTTCATACATAGTGCAGAACCCATCTGCACTCTTCTATATTTATTGTATCCCTGTGAAACAAGCAACCCCCCTATACTTAATACGAAATCCAACCTATAGTATATTATCTCTGATAGGAGTGGGAAAATTAGAATGAAGTATGTTGTTGTCACAGGAGGTGTCATGTCCGGCCTCGGTAAAGGAATTACTGCCGCATCAATAGGAAGAATCCTTATCAACAGAGGATACCATGTCACCAGCGTTAAAATCGATCCATACCTTAACATTGATGCAGGTTTGATGAATCCGGCCCAGCACGGAGAAGTTTTCGTCCTGAAAGACGGAGGAGAGACCGATCTTGATTTAGGAAACTACGAGCGTTTCCTTGATATCGAACTAACATCTGACCACAACCTGACAACCGGAAAAATCTACCAGTCTGTCATCCAGAAAGAGCGCCACGGCGACTATCTTGGAGGAACGGTTCAGATTATTCCACACATTACCAACGAGATTAAAGACAGAATCCGCCGTGCTGCCGAAACTTGGGTTGACAAGGACGGAAATCACGCAGAAATCTGTATTGTTGAAGTCGGCGGAACCGTTGGCGATATCGAAAGTATGCCATTCCTTGAAGCAGTCCGCCAGATGCACTGGGAACACGGAAATGGCGACTTTGCACTAGTTCACGTAACTCTTCTCCCCGCCGACACAATGGGAGACCTCAAGACAAAACCAACCCAGCACTCGGTTAAAGCGCTCCGTGAAGTTGGTCTGGAAGCTGATATTATTGTCGGCAGAAGTTCGTATCCAATTTCCCCATCCACCAAAAGAAAAATATCTTCATTCTGCGACGTCGATGTCAATGCAGTCATCAGCGCACGCACTGCCCCAGATACCTACCTAGTCCCGCTCGAACTGGAAAAAGACGGTATGGCTGATGTTCTCCTGAAACTTCTCCACCTTGAACCGCGTACTCCGGACAACACCTGGTACTCCATTGTATCTAAAGAATATACAAACCGCATATCAGTCGGAATTATCACAAAATACGGTGTTGACGATGTATATATCTCTATCAAAGAAGCCCTGAAGCATGCAGGACGCTCACTCTCAACAGAAGTTGACATCAAATGGATGGATGCAGAACAGTATACCCAGGAAGAACTGAAAGATCTTGACGGAATTCTTATCCCTGGAGGATTTGGGAACCGCGGTATCGAAGGAATGATATCTGCAATTCAATATGCCCGTGAAAATAAGAAACCACTCCTTGGTCTCTGTCTTGGATTCCAACTGTCCGTTATAGAATACACAAGAAATGTTGTTGGGTATAAAGACGCAACCAGTGAGGAGATGGGAGACGGGACTCATGTCATCGCCATTCTTCCGGAGCAGGAGGGAGTTGAAGATTTGGGAGGAACAATGCGCCTGGGAGATTGCAACGTAACTCTCGCCGCAGACTCCAAACTTGCCAAACTCTACGGCAAGACAGAAGTTACCGAACGTCATCGCCACCGGTACGAAGTCAACCCGATGTACATTGACGAGATCGAGGCAAAAGGTCTCAAGTTCGTCGGAAGAAACGGCAGACGCATGGAAGCACTTGAACTTCCGGATCACCCCTACTTTGTCGCAACCCAGTACCACCCAGAATTCCGTTCGCGTCCAACCAGACCGTCAGCACCGTTTGTAGGATTCGTTGCGGCTTGCCGTGACAACCAGAGGAAGGACTAATGGAATCCATTCTTGTCCTTGATTTCGGAGGGCAGTACAATCAGCTCATCGCACGCCGTGTTCGTGAAGCAAATGTCTTCTGTGAAGTAAAACCATGTACAGTTTCCCTCGAAGAAATCAAAGCAGGAAACTATGCAGGAATCATCTTTACCGGAGGACCTGCAAGCGTATACGCAACAGACGCTCCAAAAGCCCAAGGAGATCTTTTCGAACTCGGCCTCCCAGTCCTCGGCATCTGCTATGGGGCCCAGTACACTGCTTATTCGCTGGGTGGCAAAGTGTCACCCGCAAACAAACGCGAGTACGGAAAGACGGAGATTACTGTAGACTCGGCATCGGATCTCTTCAAATCAGTTCCAACAGAGACTACCTGCTGGATGAGTCATGGTGACCAGATTACCGGTCTGCCGGAAGGTTTTGTTATTTCAGCAAAGAGCGATGTCTGCCCAGTAGCAGCAATGGAAAATATCCAGAAAAAGATTTACTGTGTTCAGTTCCATCCAGAAGTCATGCATACCCCGCAGGGTTCTCTCATGATTAGAAACTTCCTTTATAACGTCTGCGGATGTAAAGGAACCTGGAAAATGTCTTCTTTTGTTGAGAACACCGTTGCTCAGTTGAAAGAAAAAATCGGCGACAAAAAAGTTCTCTGTGCGCTCTCTGGAGGAGTTGACTCCTCGGTTGCCGCAGTTCTTGTCCATAAAGCAGTTGGGAAACAACTGACCTGTATCTTCGTTGACCACGGACTTCTCAGGAAAAATGAGGGAGATGAAGTTGAAGAGGTGTTCCGCAAGCAGTTTGATATCAATCTTGTCAGAGTCAATGCGGAAGAACGCTTCCTGGCGAAACTTGCCGGTGTTACCGATCCGGAACGCAAACGAAAGATTATCGGCGAAGAATTCATCCGCGTCTTTGAAGAAGAGGCAAAGAAAATTGGCGCAGTTGATTACCTTGTCCAGGGAACAATCTACCCGGATGTAATTGAATCCGGACCAGGAAATGCGGCAGTTATCAAGAGTCACCACAATGTCGGCGGACTTCCGGACCATGTGGACTTCAAAGAACTCATCGAACCGCTCCGTATTCTCTTCAAAGATGAAGTGCGGAAAGCGGGAACCGAACTTGGAATTCCGGATTACCTTGTCTGGCGTCAACCGTTCCCGGGACCTGGACTCGCAATCCGTGTTATTGGTGATTTGACGAAGGAGAAACTCGACATTCTGCGTGATGCAGATGCTATCTTCCGCGAAGAAGTAGCAAATGCCGGTCTCGACCGTGCCATCAATCAGTACTTTGCTGCACTTACCAATATGAGGAGCGTCGGGGTTATGGGTGACGGAAGAACCTACGACTATGCTGTTGCCCTTCGTGCCGTTGAAACAACTGATTTCATGACCGCTGATTGGGCGCAGATTCCGTTCCCGATATTAGAGAGAATCTCAAATCGCATTATCAACGAGGTCAAACACGTCAACCGTGTTCTCTACGACATTACCAGCAAACCGCCGGCAACTATCGAATACGAGTGAGACATGACACCATCTCTTTTTAACCCCTCATTTCCAAAGATGCGAAGAATCCGTCAGCTCCTTTCCGAAGAAGAAACGATTTCTATCCTCAAACGCAGAACATCCGGAGTTCTTGCAATATCAGACGGGGGATATCCCTATGCGGTTCCCGTAAACTATGCATATATCGATGGGAAAATCATCTTCCACGGTGCAAAACGTGGGCAGAAGATTGAAGCTCTAAAAAATAACCCAAAGGTCTCTTTCTGTGTTATCGATCAGGATCTAATTGTCCCGGAAGAATATACATCCTATTTCCGCAGTGCTATCGCATTCGGAACCGTAAGAATTCTTTCAGATGAAAATGAGATGCGGGAGGCACTCGATATTCTTGCAGGAAGATTCCGCCCTGGATTTGAAGAAGAGCGGAAAGCTGCAATTGAACGAGAATTTGCCCCAGTTGCCGTCTTCATACTTGATATTGAACACCTGACGGGAAAAGAAGCAAAAGAACTCCTCGGTACCAAGTAAAGGAAATTAAAAAAATTATTTTTTCCCAAGTGATTTCGCCAGTTTGGGATAGACAGCTTTTGCATGCGGTTCACCTAAATCCGCTGCTTTTTTGAGCCAGCCAAGTGCTACCTCTTTGTCAGATTCAACGCCGAGACCGTCATGCACCAGAACTCCGATACTGTACATAGCATGGGCATTTCCTTTCTCTGCAGCTTTCATGAACCATTCCAGCGCTTTCTTATAATTTTTCGGAAAACCTATGCCGTTCATATATCCGATACCAAGCGTATCCATTGCCTCGTCATTACCATTTTCGGCGACAATTAAAAAGCAGTCCATCGCTTTTTTGTAGTCAGTGGCGGTACCGAATCCCATCATGTAGCAACCACCAAGACGGTTCATTGCCTCCATATCACCTGATTCTGCCTTCTTTTTTGCTTCTTCAAATGATTTTATGGATTCCTGACTCGGTTTGATACCGTTCATCATCGTATCGAGAATATCATTTTTATTCGGAGTCATACTGCTATCGAAGTTAGGTCTCAAAGATATTATAATTTATCTGAGAAACAAACGATATAGAACTGACCGCCTCTATGGAAACCATTACCGAATTTACTGCTGAAGCGGAAGATCTCTGGACGGAAATCTACCACCCAGAACAGCGGACAAAACGCTGTCCGGAGGATGACAGCATCGAAGACCACCGTGAGAATCTCCTTGCCTATTATCTTGAGATCAATAACGAACTTGAGCTTGAAAAGAGCTACCTGAAATTTCTGGAAAAGGATCCAGCACGGAATACAAATCCCGACATAGCAACAGCACTCAAATACCGTGAACTCAGGATTGCAAAAATCGTCGAAAAACGGAAAGAAATTAAAGCGATACTTCATCCGGAACTGTAACAAAGAGGAGTACCCTACTCTTTATCACCGACTACAACAAATATTATTGCATGATTCTCGTAGACTGGGAAATCGCCGACCACATCAAACGCGGTTTCATTAAAATTGAGCCGTATGACCCGGCACTGATTCAGCCAAATTCACTGGATATCCGCTTAGGAAACCATTTCGTCTGGTATGACGCATGCGATGATGTCATCGACCCGTTTAACCGCGAAACACTCCATACCCACGTGCAGGAGAGAAAAAGTTCATACTTTGACATTCAGCCAGGACAGTTCGTCCTTGCCGAAACACTGGAAAAAGTAACACTTCCGGACAACGTCGTTTCATCTATTGAGGGAAAGAGCAGTATTGCACGCCTGGGAATTGAACTTCACCAGACTGGAGGATGGATTGATGCAGGATTCTCCGGCACAATCACCCTTGAAATGTGCAATTCCAACAGCCGTCCGGTTCGTGTCTATGCAGGCATGCCAATCGGCCAGCTCGTCTTCTATGTGACCAAACGCTGCGAATGCCCATACGATAAGAAACCTGATGCAAAGTATCAGAATCAGAAGGATGCAACCATTTCCCGCTACGACAAGAATACCCTGAAAAATATAACAGAATAACCCTTTTTTTATGACTGACGAAACAAAAATACGTAGACGACTGCACACTCCGGTTATCTTTGCATTTCTCACAGTAGTTGTTATCCTTGTCATTTGGCTCATTTTTGTCAATATGATCAATGAATATAGTGCCACAATTGGCAATCCTGTATGGTCAATTATCTTCAACGGGGCACTCCTTATTCTTGTCTTTACCGTTCCCTACCTCATACTGAAGAAGGGTGCACAAAAATGAGAAAACCCATAGTATCAGTCATTGGTAATGCCCGAATACCACAGGATGCACCACAGTGCGTTCTTGCATATGAGATTGGGAAAAAACTCATGGATGCTGGGTACCGTCTTTCATGCGGTGGGCTTGACGGAGTAATGGAGGCAGCATCACGCGGAGCTGCCAAATCAGAAAATCATGAACCAGGGTCAATCATTGGCATCATTCCCAGTTTTGATACGGAAAGTTGCAACCCATACATTGACACCCCAGTTGCTACCGGTCTTGACATTGCACGGAATGTGATTGTCGCCAATGCCGATGCCGTAGTTGCCGTTGGTGGCGGAGCAGGAACACTTTCAGAGATAGCAAATGCCTGGGCACTCAATCGGCTGATAATTGCCTGCCGCATTGATGGATGGAGCGGGAAACTGGCAGACACCAGAATTGACGAAAAAATCCGCTATGAAGCAATTCCGGAAGACCGCATCTATGGAGCAGACACTGCTGATGATGTTATTCAACTCCTGAATACATACATCGGAAAATATACAAAACATCATGCGGGTCTTCCCAACTATCGATAAACTATATTCCTAAGAAAAAACAGATGATGTTATGCAGAGGGCAGGGTCGTTTTCCCGCCTGCACCATGCAGGGGATTCTTCACACTCGATTCATGCCTTCTGTACGTTTTTCAAAAATTATATGTATTTCCCGATATCCATATCACGAGTAATGATTGTATCGCAGTAGGCGCAGCGGAATCCACGATGATGAGCGACAAACTTTGTTTCGGTCGGTTCACGCGAGTTCGTAATACAATTTGGATTCGGACAGCGGATAACACCAGTAATCATCGATGGGACAGAAACCGCAGTCTTCTTTACCACTTCAGCATTTCTGATAATGCTGATAGTTGCATCAGGTGCGACCAGCGCAATTTTATCAACTTCTTCCTCACTCAGTTCCCGATTAGCAATTTTCAGAATATCTTTTCTTCCACTGTGGGAACTGGAGACATTGGACGCAAGTGTAACGGTTTCATGCGAACCGCTGCCAATACCAAGAATCCGCAGAACCGTAAATCCTTCACCAGGAGTGATATGATCAATAACGGTTCCGTTCTGCAGTGCAGAAATAATAAGACCATTATCTGCTTTCTTCACCATTACTGCATCACCTCCGAAAGCATGGCCATTCTTACCGGAACACCGTTATGCGCCTGATCAAAGTACTTCGCACAGGAGAGAGAATCAACACGCGGATCAATTTCATCAACACGCGGAAGCGGATGCAGAACAATCATACTCGGTTTTGCAAGTTCCAGCAGTTCAGGAGTAATCCGATAGGATGATGTGTACTGGGCAAATGCAACTGGATCTGGGAAACGCTCCTTCTGGAGACGCGTTGCATAGAGAACATCAAGTTCCGGAACACAGTCACGGATGTCATCATGATGAATCAGCTCGATTCCTACTTCACTTAAATCCATTTTCAGAGACTCAGAGAAATCCAGTCCTGTCGGAGCGATAGTGTGAATGCGGATATTATTGAATTTACTTAAGGCAAAGGCAAGAGAGTGAACAGTCCGCCCGTAGTGAAGGTCACCGACAAGCCCAATATCGATATTTTCCAAGGGCATGTTTTCCTGAATGGTGAACAAATCAAGCAGGGTCTGCGAAGGGTGCTGTCCAGCACCGTCACCGCCGTTAATCACCGGAACGGTTGCAACCTCACTTGCGAGACGTGCAGCCCCTTCTTTCGGGTGGCGGAGAACAATTGCATCAGCATAACCGGAAACAACACGGATAGTATCTGTAAGAGTTTCTCCTTTTGCAATCGATGTTGCTTCAACCGACCCGAGATTGAGAATGTCTCCCCCAAGGCGCATCATTGCAGAGGAAAACGACATTCTGGTACGGGTACTGGGTTCAAAAAAGAGGACAGCAAGGATTTTTCCGGAAAGCTCGTTTCCCGTTCCTTTTCCCTGCTTAAAATCCGCAGCGGAAGCGAGAATCCTATCGATTTCCTCGCGTTCCATATCACGGATTGAAAGAATATTGTGCTGTGTTACGGTCATAGAGCACCTTACTGCTCTTATGTTGGACGTATTGCGATAATTACCTTTGGAAGACGCGACGAGCGCGGGCCATCATATCGACAATATTGACACTGAATGGACAATTCGGTTCACACTGATGACACTCTATACAGTCATCAGCAGTAGCATTCATCGCGAAATAATGCTCCCTTACCGTATCAGGAATGTCTTCACCCGCAAGCGCCAAATCCAGAAGCTTTCCCACCATCGGGATATCGATATGCGCGGAACACGGTTTACAGTGACCACAGTACATGCAGTGTCCCGACACACGCAGTTTTGCATTGTCAGTAAATAGATAAGAGTAGTCCTTTTCATCGGCTGTAGCATCAAGCCATTGCAGAGATGCTGCAACTTCCTCCGGATTAGCACATCCGGGAAGAACTGATACAACGCCGGGCCTATCCAAGGCATATTGAATACAAGAGGGAACAGTCAAAGCAGCACCAAATGGGGAGTTTTTGCTATCCAGAAGAATACCACCCCCGAATGGTTTCATAACAACAATACCGACACCAAGTGCTTCACAGACAGTATAAAGTTCATTACGTGCTGGATTCATCCGGAGTCCTGCTGCTCCACGAACAGCATTGCAGTCCTTTTGCGCATAGATATCAGTTGAAGATTCCTCAAAATCAAAAGCGGGATTGATGGAAAACATCAGAACATCAATAAGACCAGTCTTTACTGCTTTGAGTGCAACTTCCGGATTGTGAGAACTGAGACCAAGATAGTGAATAATCCCCTGTTCTTTCAGTGACAGTGCATACTGGAGAATTTCCGAGTTGAAGACTGCAGCATAATCATCGTCGTCATCGACATAGTGAATCATACCGACATCAAGATAGTCAGTTTGAAGACGTGAGAGGAGATCTTCAAAAGCCTCTTTATTTTTCTGCAGATTTCTGGACCGCTTGTACTGCCCGTCTTCAAAGGTTGCTCCGATGTGTCCCTGCAGGAACATTTTTTCACGTCTGCCTTTCAGCGCAAGACCGAGATTCGTTCGAACCTGCGGTTCCGACATGAAAATGTCGAGATAATTCATACCTCCATCTATAGCAGCATCAATTGCCGCTTTGACATCTTCGGTTGATTTTCCTTCCAGATACTCGCCGCCAATCCCTACAACGCTTACGCTGAGACCAGTACGGCCTAATGTACGATATTCCATGATTCTCTCTCAGTTAATATTTGATGTTGCGATAAAGTGGCTTTCCGCTCTTCTCGTGTTCCTCTTCTTCGACTTTCTCAATCTTTCTGCGTTCGATGAAAGCGAGAATTCTCTTATGCAGTCTTGGACGGGTGTAAATTCCAACAATACCAAGTAAAAGACCACCAAGTGTCATACTAATAAGCATGATAAGTCCTTGTGTCGTGGTGAACGGGAATGGTTCCAGAGGACTGATAGAGAGGAAATAAATAATCGCCCCGTACAGAATCAGTGTAATTGCAATAGTAAAGAATGGGAAGATATAGATTTTGGAAAATCCTCCAAGATTATTCTGTACCACATCAATAACCTTTCCAACGAAGGCAACCAGTGCCCCAACGGCAAACCAGATAAGAGAACCGTAGAGGAAGGTAAAGATATTGTAAAGGATGGACGCATCTCCGGAATTCGGGTACAGCGTTACAATGCTCATCAACCCTGCGATAATTCCGGCAATGATGATGATAACCGATGCAATATAGGCAATAACACAGAATCTTCCCCGTCTGAATGAATCAACCAGACCGTGCCATAATACGCCGAGATGATCGTCAAGACCAAATCCTTTGATAAGGAAGAAAATACCGATAATACCGAGAACGACCAACAGAGCTGCCATTCCCGACAGGAAGAGACCTGCAATGGCACCAACCAGAAGAAAAACGCCAAGCGGAACCAGAAACTTTCTTGCAAATTTCGGATCATTGAAAAGTTTCTTGAAAATATAGAATGTTCCCTCGATATTCGGCAGTTGTTTGATGGTAACTCGGACAGTACCCACGACTTTCATATACGACTGAATAATCGGGAGCGTATATTCATCCTCCGCACCATCGGATATCAGAATACATTCCGTTACCCCGGTCTGCTCCACAACAGCTTCAATCAGTTTGGCAAGACGGCGGTCTCCTTCCAGCATATTCATATGGTTGCCGGAAATTACCGCAATTTCCACGTCTTCTCCTTTTCCCTTCAGTTCATCATAGGTTTTGATTGCCTGAAAAATTGCATTTGTATCAGAATCCTCTGGATCGGCAACGCCAAGTTTGACCGCCGCATCAAGACAGGCATCTCTCCCGATAGCAGGCGTTTCCACTCCTGCCTTATAGCCGACATCATCGTCACGATCGACGCTCAGTACAAGGGTTCGTGCGGTCATACTTATTTACCTTTTAGTCTTCTATCATTAAATATCTGTGGGGGAGGTAATTTTACTCATTACCCAGCGGACCCCATCCTCTGACTTAAACAGAGGAAGATTATGGTCAATTACCGCAATGTTTCTTTTTACAAGCGAAGACTTACCAGTCATTGGATTATAGCCTTCTTTTTCAACTGAACCACGATATACAGCAATTCCCCTGCGCTGCCATGCAGGAGTCTGAGCTAAATTAATACCATGTTCAAAAGCCAATTCGTGAAGTGCGGCTGCATTCAACCCATCCAGTTTCTTCTGCGCTGTCGACGCAGACAATCCTTCATCGGCAAGAAGTTTCTGACAGTAGCCATTGATGTGATTTCTCCATGCCTCAGCCTGACGCCATGCAAGATACTCCGGAAACAGTTCTTTTGAGAGGGGGATGATACGAGCATCAAAGGCAAGCGGTTTTTCACTTTTTGAGAAAACAGAAAATGCCGAAGAAGCAAACGCCGCGGAAACAGAAACTAATTTCTCCACACGCATATCAAAGACGGGTTTCTGAATGAAGACACTGATTTCATCGGAGAATGTGTAACAGAAATCAGGAGAGAGACCGCTATCTGTAAAAATAGATTCAGCCGTTTTTACAAAGAATTGGGAAAATTCCTCATCAAAGGGCTTTTCATATCCTGATGAAAATGTATGGAATGAACGGCCATCAAGCCGGATTACAAAAGGAGAAGTTGTGGTGAGACGGGAGAAAATCTCCCGGTCTTTCATATCGGTATTCAAAATTACTCCAAAAGCTGTTCTTCAGATTTAAAAGCACCAGGTATGTGACGGACAATAACAATATCTTTGACTTCCTTCACGATACGATATGGAATCACAACTCCTGCATAACTCTTGAGATCGATTGCCGCTGGGTTGACATTTGTCAGTGCAAGGCCGCTGATTTTCTTGTTGGAAACGTCAAGAACAACATCCTCCACTCTTCCTAGGTAGACTGCCTTGTCTGAATATACTTCCATGCCAAAGAGTGCCGATATCTGCCAGTTCATAGTATTGATATTTTTTCATTTATACATTTAAATAGATTCTGTTGCTTCTCTATGAAAAATTACAATATCAGTATAATTGAATAGGTGAAAAAACCCATTTATCATCATGAAAAAAGTCAAAATTACAGTCATGCGGATTGCCTGTTATCGAGACCTTATGGATAAATATGAAAATCCGCTGGAGCATCCCTGTGACATGCAAGAAGGGCAGATTTTTATTGCAAACGGGTGGAAAAAACCTGACGGATTCTGCGACAGTGCCTGGGATACAATATCATCATTTGTTATGACACTGGCCCATGGTGGAGAAAATATCTATGATGGTTGGATGAAAAACAGAAAATCGGCAATGATTTCCTGCAATGACGGATTTCGACCGGTAAGTTTTCTTTTGGAGACACTCGATGAAGAAGCACAGTGAGATAAAATATCTGCCATTCCGCAAACACCCCCTATTTTCACCAACTCTATAAAGAAGAAGAAACAATACTCCTGCATTGTGACGAAAAAGACAATTACAGTATTTCTTCTCCTATTTGTATTCCTGATTGCAGTCGGTTTTTCACCCGTTTCAGCAGTGACTATTACTGAGGGGGACTATGCTGAATTCCAGATTCAGGCACCGGGAACTGACACAATTAAGTTCTATGTATTAGGGCAAAACAAATTCTATAGCGGAGAGGACGTTAGCAAAGAAAAACTCAAGGGAACTGCCTTAAAAGAATATCTGAAAACTCACGGATACTATATTTACCACGGTGACGATGGACTCTTCACAATATATCTTATGGCAGATGAAGATATCTCCAAAGAGAATCATTTCTCATATGGGGAATACCAAGTCATCGTTCATCACCCAGGAACTGACGGAATTTACAATACACAGGTACTTCCTGCATCCGAAGAAGCAGGATATGCCACCGGATACAATGTTATGTTAAACGGCGTTTTTCAGTTTAATATCCCATCAGTACAGAATCTTGAAGCTGCAGAAAAACTTGCAGAAACCATTTCAAAAGGAAACGACCCGTGCGCCAGACACATATTTTCGGTAACTCCACAGAAAGAAAAAGAACAGTTCATTATCGTAACGAAAGAAGAGAAAGAGATAACACCCCCAGTACCAGAACCCGAACAACAGCAACCTGCAACATCCACCCCATTCCCGATAATAAGCATCATTGCTGCAACTGGTATTGCAACACTTATTGTAAATCGCAGATGAAATTAAAAGAAAAGATCATCAAATCCTTCCTCGTAGGATTTGGATTTTTTCTTTTCCTTCACCACCTCTTCACGACCTATAATTCCGTAAAAATCATCGAATGAGTCAGCCAGCATACCATCTTTTGCATTAAGCGCGGGTTTTTTTCTCCGCGTATCTTCTTCCATATAATTCGCATAGTATCCCGTAGGATAGTCATCAATCTGAGATTTCTTGGGAACTGATGGTTTTGAACCAGAGGCCTGAATCGGATTTCTCAGACTATCTTCCCTTGACTGCAGAATATTCCAGCCGCTTTGCGTTAGATGATAGACAGGAGGACGACCTATTGTATAGAGATATTTTTCAAATACGAGATTTGCAAGGGCGGCATCCAGCAAACTTTCCGCTTCCTCAATACTAATTTGACCGCCCGCAGTAGTAAGAAAGTGTTTCAGATGCTCCACAGTCTGATTTCCCTCAGCGATATGCTGTAGAAGTTTGCGTTCGCTGGCAGACAATTGCTGTATCGTGGTTCTCGTACGAACAATCAGTTCATCCTTATCGGGATCAAAGAAAACCTTTGCCATAATCGATTATTAATAGATAATCAGTTTTCTCCCATAAGGATTTGCCCCACTCGAACCATACATTAGAAATTCAAGAACGGCGTATATTTCTTATTCAACCATTGAGGCATGTTATGGTATACCGAATATTCGTCGAAAAAAAGCCGGAACTGGCGAATGAAGCAAAGTCTCTTGAAAATGAATTAAAAACAACGCTCGGTATCACAGGAATCACAAATCTGCGTCTGTTTAACCGCTATGATGCAGAAAATATCGATGCAGATCTTTTCCGATATGCAAAAACAGCAGTATTCTCTGAACCGCAACTCGATAATATATATGAGAATATTTCTGCTGACAAAAATGAGAGGATTTTTGCAGTTGAATCACTCCCGGGACAATTCGATCAGCGTGCAGCCTCAGCTGAAGAATGTATTCAACTCCTTTCCCAGAAAGAACGCCCTGTGGTAAAATGTGCAAAAGTCTACCTGATTTCCGGCACTATTTCTGATACCGACTTTGCAAATATCAAACACTATCTCATTAATCCGGTAGAATGCAGGGAAGCATCACTTGACATGCCGAAAACACTGACTGCGGAATACCCTTCTCCGGAAAAGGTTGAGATTCTTTCAGGATTTATTGACTTTACCAAGGAGGAACTAAGAGATTTCATCCAGTCACGCGGTCTTGCAATGGACTTGGCAGATATCAGTTTCTGTCAGGAATATTTCCGTTCTGTTAACCGCAATCCTACGATTACAGAAATCCGGATGATTGACACATATTGGTCCGATCACTGCCGCCATACAACGTTCCTCACTGAAATAGACAGTATAAAAACAGAATCCCCCTTACTTGAAAAGGCATTTAATGACTACCTTGCCATTCGAAAAAAACTGGAAAGAACAAAACCTGTCACCCTAATGGACATCGGAACCATTGCTGCAAAGTATCTGAAAACAGAAGGCAAACTGGATAAGCTTGATGAATCTGATGAAATTAATGCCTGTACGGTAAAAATTACCATCACCGTTGACGGAAAACCGGAAGACTGGCTCCTGCTCTTCAAAAACGAAACCCACAACCACCCGACAGAAATTGAACCGTTCGGAGGGGCGGCAACCTGCATCGGTGGTGCAATCCGAGACCCACTGTCCGGAAGAGCCTATGTCTATTCTGCTATGAGGATTACCGGATGCGGAAATCCGCTTGCCCCGCTCTCCGAAACATTGCCGGGAAAACTTCCGCAGAAAAAAATTGCATCAACAGCTGCGGCAGGTTACAGTTCCTATGGAAATCAGATTGGTCTGGCAACGGGAATTGTAGATGAAATCTACCACCCGGGTTATATTGCAAAACACATGGAGCTTGGAGCTGTTATCGGAGCAGCACCTGTGGTTAACGTTAGACGTGAAACACCAATTGCTGGCGATGTCGTTATCCTCCTCGGGGGAAAAACCGGTAGAGATGGATGTGGCGGCGCAACAGGATCATCCAAATCACATACAACTGAGTCCATAACTACCTGTGGGTCGGAAGTACAGAAAGGAAACGCACCTGAAGAACGAAAAATTCAGAGACTCTTTAGAAATTCAGTTGCATCCTGCATGATTAAACGCTGCAATGATTTCGGTGCCGGTGGTGTATCTGTTGCCATCGGAGAACTTGCAGACGGACTGGATATCAATCTGAACAAAGTTCCGAAAAAATACGACGGTCTGGACGGAACAGAACTTGCCATCAGCGAATCACAGGAACGTATGGCTGTTGTTGTTGCAAAAAGCGATGCAGATTCATTCATCAAACTGGCAAATGCTGAAAATCTGGAAGCAACAGTTGTTGCAAAAGTTACAGAAGAACCGCGCCTTGTCATGCGCTGGAATGAAGATGTTATCGTCGATATCAGCCGTGAATTCCTTGCTTCCAACGGAGCTGAAAAGCACATCAATATTGAAATGGAAACACCAAAGCCGTTTGCTAAAACGATTACCGGAACCTTTGCAGAGAATTATACATCACTTCTTACCGACATCAATGTCTGTTCACGCCGCGGATTATCTGAACGTTTTGATTCGACAATTGGTGCTGGAACCGTTCTTATGCCGTTTGGTGGAAAATATCAGCAGACACCAATTCAGGCAATGGTAAATAAGATTTCAGTTGAACACGGTGATACGCAGGACTGTTCAATTATGGCATGGGGATACAACCCATACATAGCAGAAAAAAGTCCGTATCACGCTTCGTATCTTGCAGTTGTGGAAAGTGTGTCAAAACTGGTAGCAACCGGAGCGGAATTCAAAGATGTCTATTTATCCTTGCAGGAGTTCTTCGAAAAACTGGGAGCTGATGCCAAACGCTGGGGAAAACCGGCAAGTGCCCTTCTTGGAGCCTTTAAAGCACAGATAGGACTTGGAATCGGAGCTATCGGCGGTAAAGATTCCATGAGCGGTTCATTTGAAAAATTGAATGTACCGCCAACACTGGTATCATTTGCCGTAACGACTGACACAATCCCGCATATCGTTTCAAATGATCTGAAGTGTTCCGGACATAAACTGGCACTCATATCTCCAGAATATGACGAGGAAGGACTGCCAACCACCGATTCCCTTCTTGTAAACTTTGCAAAAGTAACTGAATTAATGCGAAAAGGAATTATCGTTTCCTGCAGTACTCCCGGATACGGAGGAATTGCTGAACGTGTTTTCAAAGCAGCAATCGGAAATTGTATTGGAGTTAAGTTCTCTGATACCATCGAGTTAGAGCGTCTCTTCGGATATTCATATGGGTCTTTCATCGTAGAAATTACCGAAGACATCAATGAAGAGATTATTGGAGAAACGACCGATGACAAAATGCTTAGCTGGAAATCCGAAAAACTCCTGTTGACGGACTTGCAGAAAGCATACGAAGATGTGCTCGAATCAGTGTATCCCTGCAACATAAAACAGGAAGAGAAAGCCATTCCGAAAATCACCTGTACTGAAAAGAGTACAATACGTCCAAGAATACGAACAAACCATCCGCGCGTTCTCATTCCGGTATTCCCTGGAACAAATTGTGAGTATGACAGTGCTAAAGCTGTTTCAGCTGCAGGGGCAATTCCGGAGATTTTCATCATTAACAATCAGTCATCAGAAAAGATTATCGAATCCACACAGAAATTTTCTGAAGCAATCGGAAGATCAAATGCAATCTTTATTCCAGGAGGTTTTTCAGGTGGAGATGAACCGGATGGATCTGGTAAATTCATTACAGCATTTTTCAGAAATGCTGCAATCAAAGATGCAGTACACGATCTTCTGAATAATAGAGACGGTTTAATCTGCGGAATCTGCAACGGATTCCAAGCACTCATTAAACTTGGACTGGTTCCCTATGGAAAAATTCTCGATACAGATGCAAACTCTCCAACATTGACATTCAATACAATTGGACGTCATCAGTCACGTCTTGTAAACATACGTGTTGCTTCAACAAAATCACCATGGCTTTCAAATGTCAATGTCGATGAAATATACACCGTTCCAATTTCCCATGGAGAAGGCAGATTTATCGCACCAGATACAGTTATCGATTCCCTTGTGAAAAATGGACAGATTCTTTCCCAATATGTTGATCTCGCAGGAAATCCGACATCCGATATTCACTATAATCCAAACAATTCCATGCTTGCAATTGAAGGCATTCTATCGCCTGATGGAAGAGTTCTTGGAAAGATGGGACACGCCGAACGCATCGGAAATGGATTATACAAGAATGTCCCGGGAAAATTCGAAATGGGACTGTTCAAATCATTAGTTGAATATTTCAAAGAAGACTGAAAAAGAAGTGGACAATGCGGAAATTGAATCCGCGGCCTCTACAATGCCAATGTAGCGATCTACCACTGATCTAATTGCCCATAAGTTGTGATTAATACATCAACGTATCCAGATAAATAGATGTTGATATTAACCAGCGCACCAAGATAAGCTCCAGGAGGGATTTGAACCCCCGACCTGCTGATTACAAATCAGCCGCTATGCCAGGCTAGGCCACTGAAGCATGAGTGCGTATATTAATTGGATGTAGGTCTTATAATAGTTTCCGAAAAAAAGACTACTGAAGTTTAGAGATTTCCTCTTCAACTTCCTCAGCACCTTCAGCATAATATCCCGCTTCATCCTTATCAAGATGATGAAGGAGACGCAAAAATTCTCCAGCATGAACTTTTTCTTCATTAGCAATATCATTGAGAACTTCAATAGAAAGTTTATCATCGATTGATTCAGCAAGCTGCTGATAAAGCTGAATTGCCTCGTATTCTGCTGAAATCATAAACCGAATAGCACGAACCAACTCATCGTGAGTAAGTTTACGATCTTCTTTCATACCGGCAAACGGATTTCCAAATTCTGGCATATAATTTAGATTAACGTGATAAAATAAATAATAAACGAATCAGGTAATTTAACAAATCATAGCTTCCGCTTATGTTTGTAACAATTCAAGAAAAGTAAGGGGGGTGCAGCGTT
>R18__coassemble_1238_pt1 | contig 52067 bp, 52 predicted proteins | sample R18__metabat2_low_PE_056 | metagenome-assembled genome bin R18 | reverse complement strand
CAAGGTATACTTCCCCGTCAAATCACAGGGGCTGAATAGTCACGAACTTTTTTAACCCGGATTCCGGAACCGTGAATTCACAAACTCAATATACCGCCGAAACCAACAGTACCATATGGACGCGAAAAAGACATTACCTGCAGTTCTTGCAGTAGTGATTGTACTTGCATGCTGTGCGGGCTTTGCAGCACCGGTTTCAGCAGCAGATACCGACAATTTTGTCATATTCTACATCGTCAGCGGAGATCTGGCCAATACCAATCTCGACGACATGAAAGCCTTCCTTGATGGATGGAATCCGAACAACGGAAAACTGCTCGTATTCTATGGTGCAGTGACCTCATTCGGCGTGAGAAATGACCAGGGCGAGTTTGTGAATATCGCCGACGGAATCGGCGACGGCATGCTGATTTATGACTATGACACGCTCAAGCAGACGATTGCAGAATCATCATACTTCCTCGGCATCAACGATGACGGCGAGATTCTCCCATCTGTTCTCGGAGCCATCGACACACCGATGCTTTCCCGTGCCGGACTGACGGAAGCTATGCAGTATGCCAACTCCTATGCGGCGGAAAACGGTCTTTCCAATGCAAAACGCACCATTATCTTCAACGATCACGGTGGAGCATATTCCGGATTCGGCTGGGATTATACTGGAACGAACACTTCCACTCACCTGTCCAACGCAGACATTGCCTACGGTCTCTCCCAGTCCGATAAAAAATTCGATCTGATTATCTTTGATGCATGTCTTATGGCAGACCTCGATGTCGCCTATGCACTGAAAGATACCGGACGCTACCTTCTCGGTTCCCAGGAAATCTCTTTCGGATTCCGTTCAATCTATCCGGACATTGGAAAGAATATCACCAAAGATACCGTAAGCTACGCAAAGAGCATCATTGACTCCTACAAATCAGGAGACGACACCGCGAAAGGAAAAACGCTTGCACTGATTGATCTTTCGAAGATTGACGGCCTGATGGCTGCAGTTGATGCAGCAGGATCGCTTTTTGCTTCCAAACTTGATGACTACAACTACTTTACGGTTCTTGGAACGCTCTATGCATACGATTCCCAGAACGGCGGCGTCATGAAATACGGTACGGAACCGGAGAACGGAGACTACCTCGGATTCACATTTGATCTCTATCAGTTCATGGAACTGATTTACCAGAACAACACCAATGAAAGTGTCAAGGCAGCGGCGGAAAACGTCATGAATGAAATCAAGAACAATGTCGTTCTCGCTGAATACCACTCGAATAAAAAGAATCCGTCACACGGTATTTCGATTGCAAGCGCTCTGCACTTACAGCAGAGCCTGATTAATGATACCGTTACCCTCTCCGGAAGCGGATGGGCGGACTTCCTGAACAAATTCTCTGAGATTAATTTCACCATCACAGATGCTTCCGAGCAGTCCGGAGTAACGATTACGAATGATGCAGGAGCTCCGGTTGCGACGGCAGACGGCGCAAAGGCAGGAACCATTACTACCGGATCCGCACACCAGTTTGATGCAGTTTCTCTGACATTCCTCTACACGGTAAACGGTAAAGACATCATTGTCGGCGACGACCCGGCAAAAGTCGAGATGACTGACGGCGGCGATTCAGACTGGATTTCAGTTCCGACCAACCGCTTCGAGTCCGATCTGGAATGGGACGGATGCTGGTATGTCCTTATGAATGAAGACGGCACCTTTGTTCCGGTTTCGCTTACCTACGAGTACGGCTTTGAGGCGGACGACGGCAAGGAGTACTCCGTCTACACTATGGGCGGCAGCGTCTACCGTATGATTGACGGAAAAGAAGTCGGCTATCTTTCCTACATTGATGTCCTTACCGATGACGAAACCGGCGAAGTTGTCGAACTTGAACTCTGTTCAGACACCACGGCCCAGAATGCGTGGGAATCAACCGATGTTCTTGCAGGCGACAGATTCGTCCCGACCCTCCTCATTTACGATGACAATGAAGGCGACATCACAGAAGCTGTTTCCGAACACTCCTTTGTATTCAGTGAAAATCCGATTGATGATGTTGTCTACGTCCAGCTTAACCCGGACGACTGCAGCTATCTGATTGAAGTTGATTCTCTGATGGATGAAGGAGACGCATCATACATCGATCCGGAAAACCCGTCCGAACCAAAGACGGCAAAGACTCCTGCACCGCTTCTCGGCATTCTTCTCGGACTCGGCGCAGCAGGTGCTCTTCTGGCCTTCAGAAGACACTAACTCCTTTTTTACATTCATTCGTTCTGTGCAACACCCTACCAATGTATAACTTATTTATAGGAATCCATCATGATAAATAATGTAGAATACGTTGCCTATCGAGAGGGCACGTTCCAGAAATACGGAGAGAAAAATGTCAGATAAGCAAACACACATGTTATCTGAAGCAGATGGATACAGCCTACTGCGCAAATATGATGTTCCAGCACCGGCGTTTGAAATAGTTACGACGCCTGAAGATGCCGCAGCAGCAGCAGGAAAGATTGGATATCCTGTTGTCATGAAGATTGTTTCCCCACAGATTATCCACAAAAGTGATGCCGGTGGTGTTGTTGTCGGCGTAGCTGATGATGCGGCCGCCAAAGAGGCATTCAACCGGATTATCACCTCGGTGAAGAACTATAATCCGGATGCGGAAATAAAAGGAATTATCGTTGAAGAGATGGCAAAGAAGGGACTTGAACTCATCGTCGGAGGAAAAGTCGACCCGGCATTCGGCCGTGTCCTCACCTTCGGTATGGGAGGAACCCTTGTTGAATACCACAAGGATGTCGGAATCCGTATTCTTCCGGCAGAAGACGAAGAACTCCGCTCCTTAATCCGCAGCATCAAAGGATACAAACTCATTAAAGGATACCGCGGAGATGCACCGCTCGATGAGGAGTACCTCTTCCAGACCCTCAAGAGCGCAGCCAAATTCTTCGAAACCAACGAAAACGTAGTCGAGTTCGATATCAACCCGCTGCTTCTCTACGAGAAGGGAGGATGTGCTGTTGATGCACGTGTCATCGTCCAGGACGAGCCAATCAAGCTCCAGGAACACTACAATCCGGAAAAGATTGTACCAATCGACTACTACAAGCCGGCAAGCGTCGCTGTCATCGGAGCTTCCGACGACAAGACCAAGATGGGATATGCAGCATTCCATAACCTCCTGCAGTTCCCGGGTGCTGTCTATCCGGTAAACAACAAGCGTGATGAAATCCAGGGCAAGAAGGCCTATCCGAACATCGGAGCCATCCCGGGACCGGTCGACATGGTTGTCGTCACCGTTCCGGCAAAACTGGTTCCGGGCGTTATGGAAGAATGCGGTGCCAAAGGCGTCAAGATGGCAGTCGTCATCACTGCAGGATTCAAGGAAATGAACGAGGAGGGCAGAGAACTGGAAAACAAGATGGTTGAAATCGCCCGCAAGTACGGCATCAGAATCGTCGGTCCGAACTGTCTCGGTCTCATCCTTCCGCCGTACAAACTGGATACCACCTATGTCGCCACCTCTCCGCTTCCGGGTGACATAGCATTCATCTCCCAGTCCGGTGCCATCGCCAATGCAGTCGTCGGCATTTCCCTCTCCAAAGGTCAGGAAATGGGATTCTCAGAAGTCGTCTCGGTCGGAAACCAGTGCGATCTTGACTTCCTCGACTACATGAGCTACGCCGCACGCGATCCGCATACCAAAGCAATCATCCTCTACATTGAAGAGATTAAAAACGGTGTTGCTTTCATGGAGATGGCAAAGGAAATCACCAGGACAAAACCGATTATCGCCATCAAGGCAGGATCTTCCAAACGCGGCCAGGCAGCTGCGGCATCCCACACAGGATCACTCTCCGGATCCTATGAAGTCTACGTGGATGCATTCAGAAAGTCCGGTGTACATCTCGTAAAAACGCTTCCGGAAGCATTCCAGACTGCAAAGATTCTCACCACCTTAAAAGAACCGCTGAAAGGAAAGCGTGCCGTAGTCATTACCAATGCAGGCGGATTTGCCGTTCTCTCCAATGACTATGCGGAAACCGCGGGCATTGACATCGCCGACCTTCCGCAGGACCTGATCGACGAGATGGACACCTTCCTCCCGCCGTTCTGGAACAGAAACAACCCGATTGACCTCTTAGGCGATGCGGATGAGGAACGGTTCCGCGGAGTCCTCGATGTTCTCTGCAGAAATGAAGATCTCTGGGATATCGGTATTGTGGTAAACTTCCCGAACAAAGTGCTTGCACCGGAACAGGTCGGTCAGGTTCTCATCAACTATCAGAACAAGACGGACAATCTCTTAATCGGCTGTTTCGTCGGAGGAGACTCGCTCCGTCCGGGTGTCGACCTCTTAAAAGAAAACAATGTTCCGGTATTTGAAGATCTCGAGTTTGTCTACCGCACACTCGGAAACATCTGCAAACACCTCTAAATATACTTTTTTCCGGCTTAGAACCGTTTCAGTTTTCCATGGAAGACATCATGCACTAATTACAGGAAGCTCTTCCTGATTCAAAAAAAGGATTAGTAAACCGGGTCGCCCAGTTCATCGTGCTTGCGGCCGCCAATCTTGAAATGCTGTTTCGGCTGCTTCGGTTCCTTCGGTTGTTTCGGCTGCTTCGGCTGTTTGGGTTCCTTCTGCGGTTTCGGACACTTGTGGTGCGGACGGCAGTTCGGACAGACATTATGACCGCATTTCTTGCAGACGCGGAGTTCTGATTTATCGTAGTATTCTCCGCAGTCATCACAGCGGATTTTACCGTCGGCACGCTCCTCTGGCTCCTCCTCTGCCGGTTCCTCAGCAGCATAAAGATTAACCGGCTCATTATCGTAGTCAATTGCGGCACTTCCAATCGGATTCTCATCCAGTTCTTCACGGAAGTGAATGACTGAGGGGGCCGGTTCCTGAGCATAGGCTGCTGCAGGAGCTGAGTAGGCAGGAGCAGCGTATACTGGCTGTTCTGCCGGTTCTGTGTATGCCTGAACAGGAGTCTGCTTTACCGGTTGTTCGGGTTCAGAATACAGGAACCATCCGTGTTTCTTGGAAAGGTGCGTCTCGCTGCAGGTGAGACAGAGATAATCACCGCAGATATTGCACTTTTTCATCCGGCTCTTCGGGAACTCGCGTCCGCAATCGGCACAACGTACCGTTTCTTCCGCTTTCGGCGCAGGGGTCACATGGTGATAGGCAGGCTGGACCGGTTTTCGCGGAATCTCCTGTTGCTGGACAGGGGTTGCCGGAATATGAACGGCAGGTTCCGGCGGGACGTACTTTTCCTGCTGCTGAACCGGTGCGGCCGGTTCTTCAGGAGTCCGGTGATAGCGGGCAATGTGAGTAGGTCTGCATTCAGGACAGACATGGTGTCCGCAGATTTTACAGCGTCTCAGTTCGCTTCTCGGGAACTGACGTCCGCAGTCATCGCAGACCTCAAAGGATTCTTCGTACTCTGTCATATTCGTACTATAAGATTGCCTCTGAATGGTATTAATTCTGCTGTGAATGAAAGAAAAGAGAAAAATTTGTTAGGGGGTCTAGAATGCCCAGACTCCGCCTATAATCAGCGATCTTGCCACGAAGTAGATCATGAAGAGGATTGTAATACCCCACACCAATGGGTGAACCTCTTTTGCTTCGCGCTTGAAGAGCTTAATGACACAGTAGGTGAAGAATCCGACTGCGATACCATCAGTAATGCTGTAGCAGAGTGCCATGAAGACAGAGGTGAAGAAGCACGGGATTGCAACATCAAGTTTCTTCCACTCGATTTCTGCGAACGGCTTAAGCATCAGAATACCGACGATAACCAGGATTGGTGCAGTTGCTGCTGATGGAACAACACTTGCAAACGGAACAAGGAATGCGCAGATGGCGAAACAGATTGCTACAACGACAGCGGTAAGACCGGTACGTCCTCCTTCCTCGACACCTGCAGAAGATTCGACGAAGGTGGTGATGTTGGAGGTACCAACGATAGCACCGACAGTGGTTGCGGTTGCATCGGAAACTAATGCACGCTCGGTTCTGGTGTGGAATCTCTTGCCGTGCTTCATTGCTTCGATTTCTTCATCGCTGAAGAGGTTCATGGATCTTCCGGTACCGATGATGGTTCCGATAGTATCGAACATATCGATTAAACTGAAGGTAATGACGATGATGAGGACAAGCGGAAGTCTTGCAAGATCAGAGGTAAAGAGAGAAACAAGTCCATTCTCAGTGAAAATTGCACAGAAGGTCTCAGGGAGCTGGGAACATGCGTCAAAGAAGGAGATAGATGCATCAATGTTGGTGACACCAAAGATTGGAATCAGACCGATAAGCGTCGTTGCAATGATACTGATGATCATAGCACCCTTAATCTTGAGAACTGCAAGGATAACCGTCAGGACAAGACCGATGAGGAAGAGCCAGATAACCGGGTTCGTTCCAATGCCTGCCCAGTCAATAGCCGGGACACCTGCACCGAAGTTGATGAAACCGACGTTCAGGAGACCGATGTAGGCAATGAAGAGACCGATACCGCAGCCGATTGCCGTCTTTAAGACCTTCGGAACAGATGCGATAAGGTAGGTACGAATCTTCGTAAGAGTGATAATCATGTTCAGAATACCGCAGATGAAGACCATGGAAAGTGCTTCCTGCCAGGTGAATCCGAGCATAAGAACAACAGTATATGCGAAGAATGCGTTTAATCCGAGACCGGCGGACTGTGCAAGCGGAACGTTTGCGAACAGTCCAAGTAAGAGACAGCCGATACAGGTAGCGATGATGGTTGCAAGATAAACTGCACCGAACGGCATACCAGTAGCCCCGAGGACAGACGGGTTTACCGCAAGAATATACGCCATTGCGAAGAATGTCGTCAGACCTGCAATAATTTCGGTTGACACTTTAGTTTTATTTTCCTTTAAATGGAAAAAGCTGTCAAGTGACATGTTTCTATATACGCAGAGAAACTTATTATACTTTGGCAATTCCCTTGGGGTGAAAAGCAGGACAGCGCCACATAAAGAACCCGACAAATAACAAACTTATATATGATTTGACTCCGAATTCTTAGAGTATGGCATATCAAAGACCGAAACTGGAGAAACCATCCAAGGGACAGTGGATTATAACCGGCATTGCCGTCGGTTGCGACGTTCTTGTTCTTGGTCTCGGCATTCTCTTCTCACGGATGATTACTGAATACTGCAATACTATCGGAAACACCGTTATACCGACGGTATTCAACTGCGCAATTATCGTTGCCCTCTTTGTCGTATCGATTCTTGTCGTACGCATTGCAGGAAAGAAATTCCATTAATAACCTCTTTTTTCAAAAATCAGCAATAAAAAAGATTTGATGAGTACATCCGTACTCATATTTTTCGGTACGTGATTCTGCGCTTCAGATAGCTGTCAATCCGAAAGCGATAGCGATGAATGCAAAGGCGATTGCTGCAAGGCAGATGATAAGTTCAACAATGAACCATCCTTCCGGCATCGGCTCGCATGCATTGAATGAATCCGGTTTTTCAGCCATATCAGTTCTCCCCCTTCTTTTCATTGTCTTCCGGGAGTTTGCCGAGGCGTTCCGGAAGAATAAGATTCAGAATGATACCGACAACTGCAGAGAGTGCAACACCGGAGATGCTGAGATCAATGTCCGGGTTGATGGTGATTGCCATACCGCCGATAGCGAGGATGAGCATGATACCGACAATCAGAACGTTTCTCTGATTCTTGAAGTCAACGTGGTTCTCAACCAGGTTTCTCATACCGACTGCTGCAATCATACCGAACAGAACAATACACATTCCGCCAAGAACTGCACTCGGGATGGAGCTGATGAATCCGGTAAGGTATCCGATGAACGAGATGAAGATTGCAACAACTGCTGCGATTTCCAGGGTTCTCGGGTTGTAGTTGCGGGTTGCAGCTAATACACCGGTGTTTTCGGAATAGGTCGTGTTTGCCGGACCTCCGACAGCTCCTGCAAAGATACTTGCCAGACCGTCGCCGAGAAGCGTGCGGTGAAGTCCCGGATCCTTGAAGAAGTTCTTGCCGACAACTTCGCCGTTTGCGGTCATATCTCCTAAGTGTTCAATGAAGGTGACAATTGCAATCGGGGCAATCATGGTACATGCGGACACACTGAACTTCGGCAGGAAGAAGTCCGGAACGGTGAAGAGAGATGCATTGGTGATAGTCGTATAGTCAAGACCGACATCAATACCGCAGCCGGTAAGGAGCATACAGAGCAGGTATCCCGCAATGAGACCGAAGAGAATCGGCAGCATTCTGAGGAAACCCTTAATCAGAAGACTGAATACAATAACCGTTGCAATAACGACGACACCGACCAGATAGGACCAGCCGTCAGAGAAGTAACTGATTGCCGTACCTGCAAGCATCAGTCCGATAATCATGATAACCGGACCGGTAACTACCGGCGGGAAAAGTTTCTTGACACGTTCGGAACCGACAAAGAAAACAATCAATGCGAGGACGAGATAGACACATCCTGCAGCGATAATTCCTCCTGTAGCGTACTCCAGACCTTCTGTCGCCGACACCACACCGATAGCGGCGATAAAGGCGAAACTGGAACCGAGGAAGGCCGGCACTTTGCCTTTGGTTACCAGGTGGAAAATAAGCGTTCCTACACCGGCACAGAACAGTGCGACGGAAACCGGCAGTCCGGTCAGAATCGGCACAAGAATTGTTGAACCGAACATCGCAAAGACGTGCTGGATACCAAGAACAGCGAGTTTTCCTCCCTTCTTAGCTGAATTGGATTTGGAATTCTCCATACTAAAACCGAAAAATAATGTTTGACCTGAAAGTATTTATACCTAAATTAGAATACTTGACCCCAAATTTTCTTAATAGAGAAATATAACAGGGTATTTTTCAGATTTAAGCATTATTAGAGAAGAAATAGTGTCAAACAATGTTCCCCTGAAAGAAGACTCAAGAGCGCGAGAGCGCATGAAAAAGATATGGTGCCGGAAAGACACCGTGAATATTATTTGGTTCCGAAAATACGGTCTCCGGCGTCACCGAGACCAGGGACAATGTAGCAGTTCTCGTTCAGTCCTTCATCGACTGCGGCAACATAGATGTCGACATCCGGGTGATCTTTCTGCATCACTTCAATGCCGGCCGGGGCTGCAACGAGACACATCAGACGGATGTGCTTGCAGTTGCGGTCTTTCAGGAACTGAATAGCGGCGGATGCACTCCCTCCCGTTGCAAGCATCGGATCAACGACAATAACATTGCAGTCCTTTGCCTCTTTTGGAATCTTGCAGTAGTATTCAACAGGTTGATGGGTTGTCTCATCACGGTAGAGACCGATGTGTCCGATTTTTGCCATCGGCATCAGATCGAGAAGTCCGTCGGTCATACCGAGACCGGCACGAAGAATCGGGACAATGATAACATCCTCATCCGCCATGACCGGGGATTTCATCTTCTGAATCGGCGTCTCGATTTCAATATCTTTGGTCTGGAAATCACGGGTGACCTCGTATCCCATCAGCATGGATAATTCATGGAGAAGCTGACGGAAATCCTTGGTTCCGGTGGATTTGTCACGCATACGGGTAAGCTTATGCTGGATAAGCGGATGGTTGACTACATGTAGGATACTCATAACTGCACCGTTATTCTATCGTTTTGTCGGGAGGTAACTAATAGATTCCTATTCGTTTCCAAATGCACCGGCAAGAAGCTGCTTTACCGTCTGATAAACGGCCGGAGACGTGACAGGAGAGATGGCAGCTTCGATTCTGGTAAGCAGAGCATAGAGTTCCGTCCGCAGCAGATTATCATAGCGGTTCATGTGGGAAAAGACAGAGAGCATACCTGTGGTCAGATAGGAATTGATGCCTGCCATGCCGGTAATTGCATTCTCCAGGAACTTTCGTCCCGCTTCTGTTTCAATGGAAAGCTTCCGGTTCTGCGAGAACCTGAGATAGAGCGAACGGCTTTCTCCGGACTGCTCCTTATGGAAATAAGGAGATGCTTCAATCAGTTTCAAATACTCTACGGTGTCAGGAGAGAAGGAACCGGCAACTGCTGCAATGAAGTTTTCAAAGGCAACCGGATTACCCGCCGTCCGCTCCAGTTCCTGCGCCACCGTTTCCATGCGTCCGGGTGCGGACGAGGAAAGATACAGCGTAAGCGCTGCAAGACGGTTGGTAGATGACACGGCAGACGTGAACTGATGCTTTGCAAGGAACTGGGTATCCTGTGTATTCAGCGACGACAGCACTGTCAGAATCAGATTCCGCACCGCATTGCGCTTGAACTGTACTGCAAGATCCTTCGGGACAAAACCTTCCGGCATGGCATCGGGAATTGCTTCGTAAAGCAGCCGAAGTCTTATTTCGTAGCGTCCGGCAATCGAGCGGAGAATCTTCTGCTTTGCCTGATAGAGTGCCGTATGAGCATATTCAAACCGGTCGTCCGATACCGCTTCGAACATCGTGAACGGAAGTGCCCCGCAGGACGCGGTCAGTTCACTGTCTTCCAGCATCTGCATGAAGACATCGCCGAACTGCTCTGACGGCACCGCCTGTTCATCTTCGAGGAGACGAATCATCTCCCGTTCATAGAGCGTTAAAAACGTCAGGAACTTCGATACCGGATTTTTGTCAAACAGAAGTTCGCGGTAAAGCAGTTCATCGGATTCATCGCGTTCCATGCGGATATAGGCTGCATGATTGATGTTCCAGAGAGCAAAGGCCACCGGACCGGGACACGGCACGGAGAAGGTGATGGTTCCCGCATCAATCTTATGCATGAATTCAGCAAGCACATCGCCGTTTTCTCCAATCAGTTTTCCCGTGAAGGGGAAAATCCACGGCTTTCCCTCCTTGTATCCCTTCTGCGTGACAGTGATATCGGCAGAAGACAGTTCGGCATTCCAGACACAGGTTGCTGAAACAACAGGATATCCTGTCTCCTTAAGCCACCGGCTTGCCATGATGGAGAAGTCTGTTTTTCCCACATCCTCCATCACCCGGAGCCAGTCTGACGGCGAAGCATTGGAACCGGCAAATTTCCGGTGGTAGAGATCGAGTGCCCAGGCGAACACGGGTTTCCCAAGCGACGTCTCAATCATGCGGGTGAATTCAGGCGCTTTCACATAGGTGACCGACGTAATCAAATCATTCGGATCGTTGAATCCCTCCGGCTCAATCGGCATCGAGATGGAACCGGTATCCAGCGAGAAGGTGCCTGAACCCGGTGTGTAAATCTGCATCAGGTTATTCAGCCGCTGGTAGTCGGTACCGAAGTGGAAGGCGAGATAGTCGTCTTCCATCATGACCGTCACCGCTTCATTAAGCCAGATGGAAAACGGCGTATCTCCGGTGACACCCGAACCGTTCAGATTATGATAGAATTCATGCTGCTTGACGCCGAAGAGATACTCGTACGAGGCGTCGGTAATCTCGGCATCCGGCATGATGCGGTTTGCAATGATGGTCGTATTGCCGGTATTCTCCATCCCTCCAAAGTCCGAATTCTGCATAGCAATCTCACGGTAAACTTCGTACGGGTACTGATATCCCATGACAAGCTGCCGGGAAAGCCCGCTGATTTCTGCAGTGAGTTCCGCAGAGTCGCCGCCCCGGTAGCGTTCGGTGCAGAGTTCATACAGTCTCTGCCGCTTTTCCAGATCATCATATTTCTCCGGACCGGTGAAGATATGTGTCCAGAGAATAGCATCAGCCATGATGTCGACTGCGGTCCCTGCATTCTTCGGATTCGAACCGGGAAGAGCAAGCAGTTCAAGACGCACCGTCTTTCCGTCAGGATAGACAAAGTCCTTTGCAAAGGTATCCCAGGTTCCGACGCCGATGAAGAACAGGTACGGAGGCATCGGTTCCTTGTTTTCATAGGTAATCGAGTCACGGGTGCTGTCGTATTTCGAACGCGGAACGGAAACATTGCCGTTGGAAATCAGATTCGTGTAGCGGGAGTCGGCAATAATCGTCGTTTTCCACGTGCACTTGGTCCGCATATCGTCAATGCAGGGTGCAATCCGCTGGAATCCCCACTGCTGACACTGGGAGATAATAGTTCGCGGTTTTCCTTCCGGCGTAATATCGTAATAGAGCCCTTCGAGGATGTTTGCAGTCGGACGGCAGACTGTTTTGGTGGTGATGCGGAAGGATGAACCGGATTTATGCGGAGTCCGGAATTTCAGCGTGAGGATATCGCCGGCATAGGCATATTTGAGCGGATGGATACCGTCCAGTTTCACGGAAAGAATTTCAAGATTTTTAGCATTCAGTTTCAGTTCTGGTACCGGTTTCTGCAGAACCGTAAATTTAGTTTCAGCAGTGACGGTTACCGCATCTTCGTGAAAATCGAAAACGAGAGAGATTGAATTGACTGAAACCGGCGGCAGAGGAAACTCAGCCGGACGGTAAAGATATTCCGCATCCATTGTAAAGATGTGTTAGTGCTGATATGAGATAAGGTGTGCGAAAAAAGAGGAGAACTCAGTTCACCACATACACATCAACGGCACTGTTGAGATATTCATCGGCAATTTCTCCGAGTTCCCACCCCGGTGCCGTTGTTTCCAGATAGAAATAGTCTTTTCCGCTCTTTTCAATATAGGCGCCTGCTTTCTGGAATTCGCTGTTTGCGACACCTAGTGCAACATGCCCGTCAAACCGCATGATGAGGACATCATACCCCAGCTCCCGCAGAATTGCCGCAAGAAGAATCGAAGTGTCCTCGCAGTCTCCGGTATTGTCGACAAGTGTCTCCACCGGATAGCGGGCATATTCATCCTTGCCGGTAGTTCCTGCGTCTGAATCGTAGGGGATATTCTGAACCATTGTTGCAGCAAGCATCAGTTTCTGATAGACAGTAAAGCCGTACGTATCGGCATATTGCTGAAGCTGTTCTGCTATATCTTTGGCAACCGACCGGTTGTACTCTTCCGTTGGATATTTCGTCAGGCTGATGGTGGAGTGACCGAGTCTGCGGTATTTCTCATACTTATCTTTCGGAATCGAAACGGTAACTGAAAACGGCATCCCGTCATAGTACCAGTTGTAGGTCCTCAGATAGGAATCCGGATCAGGCGTCGGAGAAAGAACCGGCGACAGCATACGCTTCTCCTGCGCCTTCACAGTAACGGATTCAGACCATGGTTCATAGCCGTCCATAGTTACCGTGACCGTATGGGGAAGGCGGGAAGAAACCGAAATCAGCACCGGAGAAACACCATAGGATATACCATCAACCGTAACGGAGGCACCCTGCGGCACCGAGGTAATTTCCAGCGTCCCGTCTGCAAGAACATTGGTGTAGAGGAAGTATCCGCCAACGGCGAGAGCGGCAATTACTGCAATTATGATGAGAACAGCAACAAGAATCCGCCGTTTCTTCTTTTTCGGAGTAACCTTGTTCCCGGCAAGGTGTTCACGGTCAAGTTCCGGGAACCAGACCAGCTCCCCGCAGTTCGGACAGTAGACGTCATCATCGCTGATTTCTTCACCACAATATCTGCAGTACATATTATCTCAGGTAAAGTACTCCGTACACAAAGGCAAAAACAATGAGCGCCAGAACGAGAAGCGCAATCGTGAGAATAATGCCGCTTTTGAGATCGATTTTCCTCAAAGTATCTTCAGTCCTGCCGGATACATACCGGCCTGTAAGTACTATGAGTTTCGCGTAACAGGAGAAATACTTGACGGGACACAACCGTAACCCTTTCATAGACAGAAGGACAATGAGAAAGTATGGCAACCCTGAAAGGATCCAAGACAGAAAAGAATCTGGAAGCAGCATTCGCCGGCGAGTCCCAGGCACGCAACAAATATACGTACTTTGCATCGCAGGCACGCAAAGAAGGCTACAACCAGATTGGCGACATCTTTGAAGAAACTGCAAACAACGAAAAAGAGCACGCAAAGCGCTGGTTCAAACTGCTCCACGACAATGAAATTCCAGACACCATCGAAAACCTGACAGCAGCTGCAGCGGGAGAACATGAAGAATGGACAAACATGTATGTTGACTTCGCAAAGACCGCACGTGAGGAGGGATTCGACGAGATTGCATTCCTGTTTGAAGGTGTTGCAGCAATTGAAAAAGCACACGAAGAACGCTACCTGAAACTCTTATCCAAGGTCAAGGCAGGACAGGTCTTTGAAGCTGACGGTTTTGTCATCTGGAAATGCACCAACTGCGGACACCTCCACTATGCAAAGACAGCTCCGGAAGTGTGCCCAATCTGCGCCCACGAAAAACCATTCATCCCAATCAACCCGGAGTTCTACTAACTCCCCCTTTTTACCAAACATTCATTCGTTTTTAGGAGAAAACTATCAGGTATGTCAGCTGCGCTCTACGGCGGGACCTGTATCGCCGAAGCTGTTCTTGCAGGACCGAATCCCCATTTTCAGGAACTAACACCCGGAGAGAAACTGCGGATAGTCATCTGCAGAGACCGTGTTCTTCTGGAATTTCTCGGAAGACACACCTGCGGAAATCCGTATGAAGAAGACGTGGTTATAGCTGAACTGACCGGGAACGCAAAAACTGCAGTTCTTTCAGCTCAGTCCAGAACACTCTTCGGGGTGGTAACCGCAGTCACGGAGACGGAACTGAATGTGCAGATAGCTGAACGCAGGCAGAATAAGGATATGAAACCATGACAACTGATTATGATGCGGAAGAAGCTTTTGAAAATTATCTCTGCTTCTCTGCGATGCTTTCCCAGCGTCTGAAGACGGCAACCGATGAACTGGAACAGCTCGATGAACGCGATGAACCGGAATATGTGCAGGCGGTGGTGCAGAAGGTCATGAAGCCGCTACTTGACCTGATGGAATACCGGATTAGAACCTATCCGTATTCTCAGGAAAATCTCGCAGGGATGAAAGCTATCTGCGGAGAGCAGGTGAAGGAATTCATAACCTCGCAGAAAGAAATCTTTGAAGAATATTACACGCTTCTCCCGCTGGTAAAATCAAAAGAAGAATGTGAAAAAGCGTGGGAAGATGTTGAAACCCAGTTCACTGCTGTACTTGCAGCTCTGAACTGAACTCTGTTTTTTGGCAAATACTTCTGCCGGTAAAAAGTGAAGTTGGTTATTCCCGTACCACAACATCGTTCGATTCCAGGAACGGATTCTTCCGGATGCTGTGAGAGAGAAGATACGGATAGTATTTTGACAGATATTCCATATGAGAAAGCCAGAGACTGATAAGCGGCCGGTACACACGGTTCACGTCTCCGGTTAGATGGGCAATATCAGTTGCCGGCAGATTCGAGAGAGTGTCTCTGTCGGATAATTCCTCTGCAAGGTGGAAAAGAGACCGCATCAGTTCCGTGTTGCTTTCTCCTTCCAGAAATGCCGGATTTTCCACAATATGCAGGAGGAATTCATGTTTTTCAGTGAGGAGAGAACGAAGGTGCTCAAGATCGTCTACGGTCGGCCGGAGTTTTCCATGGTATGCGGAGATTTTCTTTCCGGCTTCATCATAATCGTCTTTTGTCCAGGACTTCTTTACATCAAGAATTTCTGCAAGAGTATCCTTCGATGCGTTGCTCCTGCCGATGCATCGAAGCAAATCGGTTCCCAGTTCTGAGAAAAACAGACCGATAATCATCTTCATTTTTTCCTGCTGCGCCTTCTTCGCCCGCATGGAAAGAAGACCGTTGATAATCAGGGTGACCAGAAGCACGTTCAGCGGAAGGAAACCGAGTGCATTGAAGATGTAGGTCAGCGTGTTGCTTTCACCACTGTCCCCGATGATAAGAATCTTGAGCAGATAGATAACGACAGTGGCAAGAATGAGACTGACTGACAGGATTAATTCCCAGGAATATTTTTTCAGATTCATAGCTGTATTGTTCCGCGTATGCAGGTATACTCTAGTTATCTGCAGGCAGAAGGGATAAATGAATGCTAAAGAGACCTTCACTGAATAAGGACAGTCTATCTGTTTTATGAGGGATAAAAAATAATAGTATCAGTAATGACCGAAAAACCAGTCCGCATCAGCAGAATTCTCATCATGAGTGCACTCATCGGCGTTATTTCCGGATTCGGAGCACTGCTGTTTTACAAAGGAATAGAACTCTGCTCGGAACTGGTCCTTGGAATTCTCTTCGGTTATTCTTTTCCGTCCGAAGGTGAGACTCTTGCAGAAGCTGCCGCATGGTCTGCACCTCCGACCATCTGGCTCATCCTCCCGATTCTTGTGATAGGCGCCCTGATTTCCGGACTGATTGTCTGGAAGACAGCACCGGAAGCGGCAGGACACGGCACGGACGCCGCTTTGAAATCCTACCACACCGACGGAAAAATCCGCTGGCGTGTTCCGCTGGTAAAAGCAATATCTTCCATCATTACCATTGGAACCGGGGGCAGTGCCGGTTGTGAAGGACCGATTGTTCAGATATCCGCAGGATTCGGTTCCATTATCTCAGATATCTTCAAGGTCACCCCGGAAGAACGCAAAATGGCAATTGCAATCGGAATCGGGGCGGGAGTCGGGGCAATCTTCAAGGCGCCGCTCGGAGGGGCAATCCTTGCTGCGGAAATTCTCTATCTCCGCGGTATGCGGTTTAATGTAATTCTCCCGTCCCTTCTGGCCTCTCTTATCGGATATGGAATCTTTGGTCTGTTTGAAGGCTATACTCCGCTCTTTGGAACACTTGACGTTTCCTGGACGGCAATACAGCTCCCGTTCTTCCTGGTGCTCGGTCTTGTTGCGGCAGGAATCGGTTTTCTCTATGTCAAATCATTCTATGGAACACAGAAACTCTTCAATATGTTTGCGGCAAAATTCAAAATTCCGAAGTTCCTGAAACCCGTGATTGGTGCGGCAATTATCGGCATTCTCGTCGTCATATTCGGCTATGCATCCCCTGAAACACTTGTTATCGGTCTTGGATGTCTTGGAACCGGCTACGGATTTGTCCAGCTTGCCCTCTATAACCTTCTGCCGTTTACCGTTCTCCTGATTCTTCCGTTTGCCAAGATTCTCGCAACATCGCTTACCATAGGATCCGGTGCATCAGGCGGTGTCTTTGCCCCGGGTCTTTCCATAGGAGCATTTGCAGGAGCAGCACTCGGAACCGGGCTGCATCTGCTGTTTCCGGAACTGATTCCGCTTGCTGCAGTTCCAGTTTTTCTTATCGTCGGTATGATTGCCACATTCGGCGGCGTATCGCATGCACCGATTGCCATTCTCTTCATGGTAATTGAGATGACCTGGAATCCATGGGTTGCCATACCTGCCCTGCTTGCCCTTATTCCGGTCTACTTCCTGATGAAAAAAGTCACGATATTCCGTCAGCAGCGTATCAGTAAAGATGATGAACGCTCCGTGGAAGAAACATACTGAAGAAAACTACATCGAGTCTGGCAGAGAAATTACCGTCTCTTTTCTCACTTGCAAAGCTATCTCTGTAATTCACTAATTCAGGTAAAAATGAGGCTGCGCAGAAGAGAGAGTCCTCTCTGCGCATGACATTTGTTATAAAAATCCGATTGTCTAATCAGGAAAAAAGTAAACCCTGAAGGGGGTTTACTGCTGCTCGCCGAAGACGTTCTCGTAGATCATGTCGGAGCCGGTTGCGTTCAGTCTTGCACGCTCGTCGGCTTCCTCTGCGAATCCAAGAACCGGCAGTTCCATGTCGACTCCCGGCTTGTGACCGAACATCTTTTCGAGTTCGACCTGCTGGGCGTGCATGTAGAGTGCGTTCGGGATATCCATCGGACAGAGTTCCTGACACTGACCACAGTTGACACAGGAGTCTGCAATGTGTGCGAAGCGGATCATCTGGAACATGAAGTCTGGCGGGACAATTCCCGGGCGGACCAGGTGCGGCTTCTTGGTGGAACACTCAACACAGTAGCAGATCGGACAGTTCTCGATACAGCCGTAGCACTTGATACAGCGGGAGGTTTCTCTCATGATCTTTTCCAGTCTCTCCTGGCCTTCGCCAAGGGTTGCGAACTGCTTTTCCTGGGCCTTCTTACCCATCTTGATCATGACGTTCTCAATCTTGCCTCTGATTTCGAGTCCCTTTGCTTCCGGTGCACAGGTTGCAATAACGCCGTCCTTGACTGCGCCGTCAAAGACCATTGCACCCTTGTCGGAGCAGACTTCAACGAAGGTTGCCTTGCCTGCTTTCTCACCGAAGACACCCCAGTTACCGCATGCGAGATCGCACTGGCGCGGGATCTTGGTTTCACAGCGCTGGCAGTTCATTCTGCGGCCGATGCCTTTCTCTTCAAGTTCATCAATCTTGATGCCCTTGTGCTGGTGCTGGCCATTCTCATCGGTGTATTCGATGATGAACTGTCCCTTGTCGATTTCTTCCTTGAAGACAGAGTCCGGGTTAACGCCGTATTCTTCCTTAATCATCTTGCGGGCAACCTGCGGGGAGACAGTTCCACCACAGTTCAGACCGATGGAGATGACGTTGTCAAGGTTAATCTGGTTACGCTTGCCGAGTTCAAGAAGTGCTTTTGCATCGCATCCCTTACAGGTGATTGCGACTTTCATGTCTTTTGCACCGTTCAGGTATTTCTTGATGAGTTTCGGAAGCAGGAGAGTTCCGCAGTGGAGGGAACCTGCAACTTTGTCGATCTCTGCCGGATCAGTGATGAATGCCGGCTGCGGGTCGTATACATCGACGCCTTTCTTGACGGTTAAGACCATGTCAACAATCTTCTTCTCAAGCAGGTACTTCAGAAGGGTTGAGACTGCTCCTCCGCATTCTCCTTTGATGTTTGCATCGTTAGTCCATGCATAGAACATATCGCCTTTTGCTGACATTGTTTAGGCCTCCTTTCTCTTGATGTTTACAGCACAGACCTTGTACTCCGGAGTGCGGGATACCGGGTCGTATGCGGTGTTGGTAACGAGGTTTGCACGTGCTTCAATGAAGTGGAACGGCATGAAGAAGACTCCCGGTTTGATGTCGTTGAAGACACGGGTCTTAACTTCGACTTCTCCGCGGCGGGAGTAGAGGATGACCGGTTCGCCGTCTTTGACGCCGAGCTTCTCTGCATCGACTTCGTTCATTTCAAGCCATGCAGTCGGGCAGTCGCGGTCGAGCTGTTCGCATCTGCGGGTCATGGATCCGCTTGGCCAGTGCCAGATGGTTGCACCAGTGGTGAGCCAGAACGGATATTCACCGTCGATAACCTCAGCCGGGTTGCGGTGTTCGATTGCTTCGAGGCATGCCTTTCCTTCCGGCATTCCTGCGAATTCCTTGATGTGGAGAATCGGTGTTCCCGGGTGGTCCTCAGTCGGGCATGGCCACTGGATTCCGTCGCCCTCGAGTTTTGCGTAGGTGATACCTGCGTACTGCGGGGTGATTCCTCTCATTTCGTTGAAGACATCCTCGGTGGTCTCCCAGGTGAACTTGTCGCCGTAGCCCATCTTGGTTGCAATCATCTTCATGATTTCCCAGTCGAGTTTTGCCTCTCCCGGTGCATCCTGTGCCTTTCTGAATCTCTGGACACGGCGTTCTGCGTTGGTCTGGGTACCGTCTTCTTCTGCGTAGCAGGATCCCGGAAGAACGACATCTGCGTAGCGGGATGTTTCAGTGTTGAAGATATCCTGGACAACTAAGAATTCGCAGTTCTCCATTGCCTTTTCGACCATCTTGGAGTTCGGGTCGGAAATGACCGGGTTCTCACCCATAAGGTACATACACTTGACCTGGTCCGGGTGCTCGTATAAGGTGTCGAGCATCTCCGGGATGTGGAGACCAAGCTTTCCTTCCGGAACAGAGTCAACGCCCCAGTATGCTGCAACTTTCTTTGCTGCATCCGGGTTCATGACGGACTGGTAGCCGGAGTATACGTTCGGCAGTGCTCCCATATCGCAGGAACCCTGAACGTTGTTCTGACCGCGGAGTGCGTTAACACCGCATCCCGGCTTTCCGATGTTTCCAAGGATAGTCTGGATGTGTGCGATGGATCTGACGTTGTCAACACCGACAGTGTGCTGGGTGATACCGAGACAGTGGACGAAAGCAGTCTTGTGCTGGCATTCGTGGAGCCACTGGAGTGCAGTCTGGAGCTGTTCAACCGGGACGCCGCAGATTGCTGCAGTGTTCTCGAAGTTGTACTTGTCCTGGGTAACGCACTTCTTAAGGTCTTCGTATCCCTTGGTTCTGTTCTCGACGAAGTCGTGGTCAATCCAGTCGTTCTCGATGATGTATTTCATCAGACAGTTCAGGAGCTGGATATCAGTTCCCGGGAAGTGCTGAATGTGCATCTCTGCCTGCTTTGCAGTCGGGGTTACACGCGGGTCGCAGACAATGATGTGTGCGCCTCTCTTCTTTGCTTCCATGATTCTGCGGCCTGCAAGCGGGTGTGCTTCAAGGTTGTTGGAACCAATGATGAAAACAAGGTCAGCAATTGCAAGGTCATCGAAGGAGTTAGTAGATGCTCCGGATCCGAAGACTTTTGCAAGACCTGCAACAGTCGGTGCGTGGCACAGACGTGCACAGTGGTCGATGTTTGCAGTCTTTAAAACGATACGTGCGAACTTCTGCATTGCGTAGTTGTCTTCATTGCAGCAGCGTGCAGAGGAGATAACTGCGAACTCATCCGGCTTGTACTTTGCGAAGTTTTCTGCAATAACAGTTAATGCTTCGTCCCAGGTTGCCGGCTTCTGTTCTCCGGTCTTCGGGTCTTTGATAAGCGGGGTGGTCAGGCGGTCTGGAGAGTTGATGAACTCAAATCCGAAAATTCCTTTCGGACAGAGTTTACCCTGGTTGACCGGACCTCTCTGTGACGGGGCGCTGTCAATGATCTTTCCGTCTTTTACGACTAAGTTGAAAGAACATCCGGCACCACAGTACGGACAGGTTGTTGTGACATACTTAATTTCCATGGTTAAACCTCGGATACTAGTTATTGGGTTTTCATCACTTATTTAACCCTACCATCCAATAGGCGTATTTTGATTATTATTAGTGGGCACACATTAAACAATTCAATTAACTGTTAAATTAAATAAATTAACAAAGCGCGTTGACATATAAAGGAGACAGTGCGCGTAATATCTGGAAAATACATGACCCCCCCATAAGAGAAGAAACTCCGTACGGATAAAAAAATGATTTATCCTGATTACTCAGGCGTTTGAACAGCTGAAGATCAGACCTCAGGCAATTTTTGAAAGAATGCCGGTTTCGAGGTTATAGAAGAGACCGTGCAGCGCAATACTGCCTTCGGACTCGGCGGCGGTTACCAGCGGATAAGCCCGAAGATGCTCAAGCTGGAGTCGGATGTTTTCAAACTCAATTTCCCGTTTCCTGACTGCTTTTTCTTCCGGGGTGGAAACCTTGCCAAGACGTGCATCAACCCGCACCTGTGCCTCCCGTGCATTGTTAATCCACATTGGGATATAGGCGTCTTTGGACATGTCAGCATCGAGAGCATTCAACGCTCCGCAATCGGAGTGGCCGCAGATTACGATATCTTTTACTTTCAGATGCTTGATTGCATATTCTAAAACGGTTGCAAAGTTCCAGTCGTGAGTCGGAACGATGTTTCCGATATTGCGGTGCGTGAAGAGTTCGCCCGCTCTGCAGTGAGTAATGCGTTCGGGGTTCACCCGTGAATCAGAACAGCCAATCCAGAGGACAGTCGGATGCTGGGCCGTTGTCATCTGCATGTAGCGGTCTTTTTTCCGCTCGAAATCTTTTTCGAGAAAAATTTTGTTTCCTTCAAGGAGTTCATCAATCATAGGAAAAAACCTCTTTATGGTAAGTATGAATGGAAAAAGAAACATCCCGGGATTGTCCGGGATGTATGTCAGTTTTCGATTTTAAGTGATCAGAGATCAGTATTTATTTTGCTTCAAGTGCACGAACTTCCTTCTTGAAGGAGAAGTGGTACACAACTACGAGCAGGACGACTGCACCGACAATGTTACCGAGGGTTGCCCAGATAATGTTGTTGGTCCACATCGTTCCCCAGTTCAGGACGTCAGTTAAGCCGTTACCTGTAATGAGGTTCGTAATGATACCTGCCGGAATGAAGTACATGTTTGCAACACAGTGTTCGAAACCGCTTGCAACGAAGGCAAAGATTGGGAACCAGATTGCAACAATCTTGGAGATGACTTCATCTGCTGCAAGACCGAGGAAGAGAGCAAGGCAGACGAGCCAGTTACAAAGAATACCCTTGAAGAAGCAGGAGAGAATACCCATAACTCCGGTGTAGGAGACTTTTGCAGTTGCAATTGCAATTGCACGGGTACCGAAAGCGGTTGCGGTTGCAACACCTGCTGCGGACCAGGAGACGTACGGACCGTAGGAGACAAGGAATGCCATGAACAGGGAACCAATGAGGTTTCCGATGTAGACAATGATCCAGAGTTTGACAAGTCCGCCGAATTTGATGTGGCCCTGGGCGATTGCCATTGGTGCAAACATTGCGTCACCGGTGAAGAGTTCTGCACCAGTAAGAACGACGAGAACTAAACCGATTGGGAATAATGCTCCGAGAACGACCTGTCCCATTCCTGCGCCGAGAGCGTCGGCGACACCGGTGGAACCGACCGTTGCAAGTGCTGCACCGACGGCGATGTATGCTCCTGCAAGGAATGCACGGACGAGCATGTTAAAGCCGCCGAGACTGCATTTACCCTTGCCAGCAGCTCCGATTTTGGCACAAACCTGTGCCGGGCTAAATGTTACCATTAATGAAACACCTCACATTCCTGAATTATATCAAGATGTGTTAATTATTTTCTCATCTCGGAAAGTATATAAAATATGCGCAATTTCACCGCTGAGAGATATCTCCAAAAAATTGTGCTATCTCCCAGACAAGGAGAAAATCGCCACAATCAGCCCCAAAATATCAATATACCCCTTTAAAATCCTTTATTTCACAAAAAAAGACGTTTGCGCGCAATATAGAAAAACTGCATAAAAATCAACTTTTTTGATATTTAGTGCAAAAAAGGAGATTATTCCTGCTGATAGCCTTCCGCCTGCAGCAGACCGATGAAAGCTCCAAGCAGACCGGGAATCTCATCGAGGACAAGCGTCCAGAAATCAAACGGGTGCTCATCCAGATATTTGGTAATTTTTTCCGAAGAGAAAAGCGAGTATGCCTGCCAGTCAATCACTTCATGCTCTGCCTTGAAACTTTCCGATATCTGTGCCGTTTCTGCCGATACCGCGATCAGAAGCGCTTTCATTTTTGCAAGAAATTCGCTGTTCTTTTTGTATTCATTCGGACGGTGGGAAAGACCTGCTTCAAGGAATGTCTGGAGATATCCAATGGAATTATTGATGTGGAGTAAGTCGTCTTCCATTTTAATCACTGAAATAATGGATAGTGAAACAATATCAATATATCAGATTCAAACATCTGACCGCAATCTTATCGTAACAACAGTGGCTAATAGTATTAATATCTATGAAAATCGGACTGGTCCTTGAAGGAGGCGGGATGAAATGTGCCTACGGTGCCGGAATCATTGACGGATTTCTGCAGGACGGAATCACTTTTGACGAATGCGTTGCCGTATCTGCAGGTTCCGGAAACATGTGTTCCTATCTCGCCGGACAGCGGGGAAGGAACCTCCGGTTCTACACCACCCACGTAGAGGATCCTGATTATGTCGGGGTACGGCCATTTCTGAAAACCGGCGATTTTTTCAACCTGCACTTCATCTACGGCAAACTTTTCAATGAAGATGGACCCGATGCACTGGACTACAACACCATGATGAAGAATCCGACGGAAGGATGGATTGTCGCAACCGATGCAGTCACCGGAGAACCGAAATACTTCCCGAAATCCGGCATGCGAAGAAATGACTACCGCGAGATTATGTGTTCCTGTGCAATACCGGCACTCTGCAATCCGGTGAAACTTAACGGAAGGTATTACTTCGACGGTGGACTTGCCGACCCGATTCCCTACAAAAAGGCATTTTCCGACGGATGCGACCGCATTGTAGCAGTTCTCGGAAACCGCAGAAACTTCATCCGTCAGCCGCAGAAATTCAAGGCTCTGTATACCGCAAAACTGCACAAATATCCGGTAATTGCAAAGATGCTTGCAAACCGTCATACAAGCTACCGCAAGGAGCAGATTGGGATTTATGAGGAAGAGAAAAGCGGAAGGGCTTTCATCTTTGCCCCGCCTGATGATTTTCCGGTTAAAACAACAACAAGCGACATCACAACTCTTCAAAAACTCTACGACCGGGCACTGAAAGACTATGAACAGCAGAAAGAAGATTTCTTCCGATTCATTGGAAAAGACCTCTAAATAGATACAGGACAAATACTACAGGTATGACACAGCAGAAAAAACAGATTGGTCCGAACTACGGGCGGACAACATTACTCCTCTGTATTGTTCTTGCCGCATTCGGTCTCGGCTTTCTCATATACAGTATCGCAGCAAAGGCGGAAACTACACTCACCGTAATCTCCGCGATTATTTTTGTATTCGCACTTATTCTTATGCTCTTTGCCATTGCACTTCTGCGCAGACAGAAAGCAATGCGGAAACAGTATGAAGAGTTTAATGAGACACTCAATCAGCTGAAGGAATAACCGTACTTTGATATGATAAGAAATGCAATATATCAGCAGGACAGCTGATAACCCCTCACGGCAATGAGTAAAAACCTCAGTTGTCCTAATTCTTTTTACGTCCATTCAGCAGTCTTATACCTTTTTGAAGCAATAGTTTAGTAATCATGGAGAAGAAATTCGGAACGCATCCGGCTCAGAGAAAACCATCCTTTCCGGTGAAGAACAAACCGCATAACGACAGAGTAAGCGAAGCTGATGCACCGGTCAGAACCAGCCTTGTTGTGCATGAAGAGGAAGCGACGGCACGGGCATTTACGATTCCTCTTTACAAGGCAAAGGCGGATTTCTTCCGTATCGGCATTCCGAAAGAGCAGTTCTACCGCAGTTACATTCCTATTTCCTATAACGATGTTACTGTTGTCGGCAGAATCTTCCGCGGAGACCATGCAACTGATTATCTCGAATGCAAATTCCCGGAACCTATACGCGGAAAGTTCCAGTATCCGGCAGCATTCACATTCGAGCGGAAAGGAGAGAACGCCTACAAACTGATGCCGGCAAAAGACAAAAGCGAGTATCCTGCAAAGCCGAAACCGCAGCAGAAAAAACCTGCAAAACCAGTTCCCCAAAAAGAACAGAAACGGCACACCTTCCCGGTGAAAAACACTCACAAATAAAAATTATTTTTCTTCAGACAGTTTCTGATAATCTGTCTTGTTCAGTTTTGTCTTCGGCATCTCACTGATGATCCTGATTTCCTTTGGTGAACTCCAGCGGTTCAGATGAGTGCGTGCGTAGCAGCTGATTTCTTCCACTGCCATTTCATGATTCATTGCGGGATTGTTCAGCGTTACATAGAGTTTCACTCTGACATCCGTCTTCCACGGCATCGGAACAGCACAGACATCCCGGATAACCGGGCAGGCTTCCATCGTTGTTTCTATCTGCGTCGGGTAGACATTGAATCCATTAACCTTCATCATGCGCTTGTAGCGGGAACGGAACAGGATTCTGCCATCATGATCAATAGTTGCAATGTCTCCGGTATGAAGCCATATTTCACCGTCGGCATGGCGTCGTAAAACTGCAGCAGTTGCTTCAGGATTATCATAATATCCTGCCATCATTGCCGGTGTCTGGATACAGAGTTCCCCTTCCAGGGAATTATCTATCACCTCATCTGTTCCCGGGTTTACCAGACAACATTTATTTGACCCGATTGCAGGCCCTATGCACCCGTCCGGATGATCCAGATAATCACCGCTTTCAAGGGCGCAGCATCCGCAGGATTCCGTCATGCCGTACCCGGTTCTGAATTTGGTTTGTGTCAGGAGTGCATTGTACCGCTCAGCAAGATCATGGGAAACACGATCGCCTCCCGATCCGATTACCCTGATAAAAGACAAGGCATACTTTGAAAGGTATGGATACAGCCGTTCAAACATCGTCGGGACACCGATAACAACCTCCAGTTTTTCCTTAAGAATAAGATTGGCACATTTTTTCTCATCAAATGATGGAAGCAGCACTATGCGCATGCCGAAACAGAGCGTCTGGTGAATGATGATGGCAAATCCGAATGCATGGAATACCGGAAGAATCCCAAGCACCGAAAGACCGATGCAGTCTCTTCCGGGGAGGAGAACATCAAGTGAAGTTGCGGACGAAGAATTGATTGCAGCGTTCGTAAGCATGACGCCTTTGGAATCTCCGGTTGTTCCTCCTGTGTACATGACGGCAGCGATATCATCGGAAGACACGTCATGAACCGGCAAATCAGTACGGCACGCCGTCCCCAACTCACAAAGAGCAGACCATTCTGTGATATGCGGGGCTTTACTCATCTTTTTCACAGAATGATTGAACACCGCTTCCATTACGGCCCCTTTCAACGACTGCGGGAAATACTCCGGAAGTCTGCAGCGTATGATTTCAGCCCCGAGACCGATAGTATTCTTTTCATTCCCTTCATAAGCAAAAATGATTCTGCTTTTCGTAAGGGAGACGCAGTATTCCAGTTCCTTTCGGGTACTTAACGGATGAACCAGATTACAGACAGCTCCAAGACGGTTTACCGCATAGACTGCGATGACACACTGCGGAATATTCGGGAGATATATAGTAACAGAGTCTCCTTTCCGGACACCGTGAGCGTAGAGACCGGAGGCCGCATCCTCCACTGATTCCAGAAATTCACCATAGGTGATGTCCCGCCCAAAATACGAAATAGCAACTGCATTCAATCCGGCATTTCTTGCACCATAGCAGACGAAAGAATAAAGAGAACGGATATCTGCAGACGTATATTCATCAATGCCGGAGGTCATATTCGTGCTAATCCAATATGTACTGACACGAGATATAGTCTCTGGTTAAAATTAAAAAAAAGAAATTTAGGATTTGATTTCAGCATTCTTCTTTTTGCTGGATGCTCCCCTGACAATAATGAGGATACCGTAGATAATAAGGAAGATGCCGATAACAGTAACAATAAATGCTGGTGCAAATGCCTTCAAAACAAAGATTGAAATTGCAAAGAGGATTGCAACTATACCAAGGATGATGTTGGCAGCACGGTTTCCGGACGGGGCATTGCCGGAAATTCCCACAATAATTGCATAGATACCAATAAACAAGCTAATGACTGCAATAAGATAAGCTGCAAAGATTGCAAAAAACTCCCAGTTTGCAATAGCAAGGATACCGAGAATAGCAACAAGAATTCCTAAAACAATATACAGAGCGCCATGACACTTGATGTTCTTAATTCCCTCCGCAAGCATAGCCAAACCGAAAATAAGCAGTGCACAACCAGCAATAATCGATAAGGCAATCACTCCGGATAATGTGAAGATAAGGAAAAGAATACCAAGAATCAAGAGAACAACTCCACGACCGATGGATGTTTCCCATCTGTTTTCAGAAGGTGTTTCTGATGTCATGGTATATTATAAGAAATGATACTATAAAGATTTTGTCTAACTAGCCCCCTGCTCTTTAGACACGATTCGAGAAATCTACTGCCCCCACCAAGTGAGATGATTTGGAAATGTCAAGCTACTTCACATCACATCATGGCAAATAGTTCCCGGGTGTTGGTTGCAACACCCCATAGGGATTTAACTCTTCGCGGTTGTTTCACCGATTTTTTCCCCGTTGCAGAGGAATCGCAAGAGGAACATGTTGTAAGCCATTACGGTGAGTGTCATTTTCCTCTGGTTCCGGCAAGGGTTGTAACCAGAAAATGTCTCGGATTCAGAACACCGTATGAGGTGTATTTCTCAGACCGTTGCACATGATTTTAAGATTCGCGTCCAAAAAAACAGCAGGATGTTCTTATTTCATAGGAACACGATTGTCCAGAAGAACATGTTGCGGCTGATTTTTGAGACAGACTGCCGCTACTGCACCGATGATTCCGCGACCGCCGAAAGTTCTGATGCCGCATTCTTCTGCAGTCCGGACAACATCGTCAAGAGAGACCCGGTGATACCGGATAGCAGCCGCCATTTCCTCCATCTTCTTCGGGACAAAAATACCAGTATAGACAGCAACACCCCAATCATCAGAGACACTTTCGTCACCGACAAACCGGCAGACCTGTGCTATCAGATCTTCCAGCTTATCAGGTTCAGCTGCAAACTCAAGAAAACTGCAGGAGTTTCCGGCAGTCTTTTCTTCAATATCCTGGGAGAGCGCTGCAACCTGATGACGGATGCCTATAGCTGTTTTTGATTCAGTAACTGCTTTGAAAAGTGCATTTGCAAGAGCAAATGTTGCCCCTCCGCAGCCTTTCCGGTCGGTGTCGTCAATTCCGACAGTAACTGGAATCAATGCAGGTGTCCTGACTTTTCCGGTCATCAAACCGTTTCCGGCGGATATCTCAACATTCTTCACGCCGGCTGCCATTCCCATCATCGATGAGAGCGAATAGGACGGACCTCCGTACACAGAAGTTATCGTCTGAACAACATCAGTTCCATCGAGGGTTACATTCTGCAGTCCGACCGCAGCATGCTCCAAATCCAGCGGGCGTGCCTCATCAATTTTTGCAATCTCCCGGAAAATCAGACCGTCGCGGGAGACATAGAGAGCCGCACCCCCGGCATTGCGGTGATGATACTCACAGAATCCTGCACAGCCGCTTGAAAGACATTCATGGAAAATCTCGGCATATCCACCGGATACCGTTGTAAAGATTCGTCTGCAGGTCGTCTGCGGGAGAGCACTCCGGGATGCATAATGAGCAGGACTTCTTCCCCGCTGCTCTTCTTTCACAAAGATGCAGCCTTCCTGGAGAAGACGGTTGACCCAGTCCTGTGCGGTTGACCGCGGAACCTCGGTTTCCTCGGCAATCTCAGCCGTAGTGAAGAAGCCGGATTCAAGCGTTTTCCGACGCATTACCTGCATAAAAACGGTACGGCGGTGAAGGACACCGCCGGGATTTTCATTAGAAGCCATATTTGTCGTAAATGAATAACAAATCGGAAAGAACGGCAGATGCGGTTTCAACAGAACCGGCACCCGGACCGATAAAGGTGATATCTCCCGCGTATTCCGTTTCCACGGTCACTGCGTTCAGCGTTTCGTCCAGAACAAGCGGATCGTCTTCCGGAAGAAGACGCGGTGAAACTTCGAGATCTTTCTTGTCAGGATAGAGTGAAGCAATCAGGCGGATGGTATGTCCAGTGGTATGCGCCATCTTAATTGCATCCGGGGTAAGCCGGTCGATACCGGTCCGCTGAACATCTTTTAAGGTGACATTCATGCCGAGAACGGTATTTGCCAGAATCACAAGTTTGATTGCCGCATCGGTTCCGTTCACATCGTAGGTCGGATCGGCTTCTGCATATCCGAGATCGCGTGCCTCTGCCAGCGCCTGCTGATAGGTAAGACCTTCCTCCTCCATACGGTAGAGGATATAGTTGCAGGTTCCGTTCAAAACACCGAAGAGAGCCTTAATCTTGTTTCCGCCGAGACCGGTTCTGATACCGTTGATAATCGGAACTGCTCCGGCAACAGTTCCCTCGAATCTGAGAGCAACATTGTTCTCTTTTGCAAGAGATTCAAGTTCTCTGTATGCAAGAGAAATCGGACCTTTGTTCGAGGTGACAACATGCTTTCCGCGGGAGAGGGCAATCTTAATGGTCGAAAGAGCCGGTTCTCCTGTGACTGCATTGGTAGGAGTGACTTCAATCAGGACATCGTAGTCGATTTCTGCTGCGATTCTGAATGCAGTCCACTCAGGAGTTCCGCACTTTCCCGTCTTTTTCTTTATAGAAAGAACCTCGGTCATATCGATGCCGTCGGCATTTACCACTCCGCTTTTAGAGTCAGCTGCCGCAACAATCTTGAAACGGTCGTCACCGGTCAGCACATGACAAACGCCGCGTCCGACGGAACCAAGTCCGATTAAAGCTACTTTCATCATAGACGTCCTCCGATTTCATCAACAATCATAAGGTTCTTCTGTGCAGCAATAGATTCGAGTTTCTCGATAACATTGTCCATTTCCGCTTCGGTTACTGCCTTGATAGTAATTTTTGCAGTGGACGGTTCATCGACTTTCGGCATAATCATATGCAGTTCAGTGACTTCGGCAATATCTTTCCGGTCAATCTGGTTGATAGTGTCGGTTAAGTCCGTGTGCAGAATATGTCCAATCAGAATGAACGTCTTCATGCACATCAGGCGTTCAATACCGACACGGGTAACCGTAATGCCGTGCTCTTTCAATGAATCAAGCAGCTTCGGGAGAATGGACTCATGATGGGAGATAACAATATCAACAATCAGATCTGCACCAGGATTCTCTTCGTCACGCTGATGGGAAACGGTGATAATGTTTGCCCCGCTTTCCGAAATCGGCTTGATTGCCTCAAGAAGCTGACCCGGCTTATCCTGCAGTTCCAGCTTCAGTGTTGTTCGTACGTATTTGTATTTTTGTGATTTCTGTGCCATGGAGAATCCCTTCAAACGGTCTCGGAGTATGAAAAAAGAGATTATTTCTGTTCTGTAAGCACGTCTTTAATGCTTGCTTCAAGAACATCCAGACCCTTCTTGACATCGTCAAGGTTCTTACCGCCGGTTAAGATGATTTTTCCGGAGGAGAAGAGAAGTGCAACAATCTTCGGATCCTTGATTCTGTATACAAGTCCAGGGAACTGTTCCGGTTCGTATTCTATTGCTTCGAGAGAGAGTTTTGCAACAACACGGTTCAGGTTGATGAAACGTCCGATATCATAGGAACAGACAATATTGGTAACTGCAACTTTCGGCACAGCGTGGATTTTAACACCTGCATTCTTCAGTTCCGTAAGAACCTTGTCAAGTCCTTCGTCAAGGGAACCTTCATTTCTGATACCGGTTAATACAACCTTTCCGGAAGAGAAAATGAGGGATGCCATACGCGGGTTGTCAATTCTAAAGACTGCCCCGGGGAAACGTTTCGTGTTGAGTTCGCAACCTTCTATTTTGCTGGATATCTCTGCAAGATTAATCTCATCGGCGATAACACCGGATGCAACAATATTCTCAATCTTCAGGGATGCATAGTTCTTTTCAGCCATCTTTATATAATGAAGTTGTGATTGACTATAATACTTTGGTCAAAACAAAGACATGCTGACTTAAATAAGTCCCGAATTCAAGCCGAATTCTCACGTTATTTGGATTTCAGCATACCACTCGCGGAGATATTTGGAAACTACTTAATATAAGAGTACTAAATTACTTTGTATGAAGAAGAGTATTGCAATTGCCGCAGCAGCAGTCATTCTTTTCGGATGCATCTTTGCTGCAGGCTGTACAACTACGAGCGATCAGATTACCGGAACATGGTACAGTTCCGGATACTTTGACGATAAGTATACAATGACCATCGACACCATCAATGCTGACGGAACCGGAACCGAAGTGACCGCAGACATCTCTGAAAAAAAGTACGAATCAACATTCACCTGGAAAAATACCGGAAACGGCACCTATATCCTCACTTATGACGATCAGTCCACAGATACGTTGACCTTTAATGCAGAATATGACACGTTCATCTCGGAAAACTTCGCGAATGCGATAACCTGGAGACTTACTTCCACCCAAGAATCAGCTGACAAGGCAGTTGCCTATTTTACTGAGGCAACCTGGAGTGCTGAGGGGTTGTTCTACGGATACGAAGCAACCGCTCTTGTTTCCCCGAAAGCCGACGGAACCGGGCTGGCAGTCTTTTCCTATGAAGATGGGGAGGTTGAAGAGTGTCCGTTTACCTGGACCTATGCAGGAACAACATCTAATCAGAATGCATGTTTCATCTTGACTTTCGAAGGCGGTGACTTCTGTATTTATTCACTAGATATGGACCTTGGATTCGGCACTGCAAGTACAGATGTCGTTTACTTCAAAAATGATTAACTGAGGAGAACTTCCTCTCTTTTTTAATCAGACTTATTCAGTCTGAATATTCTTTAATTCATCAACTTCACGTTTTGCAATATAGTTCGGAACTATTGCAGTAAAGATAAGCGTGGCTACTGCAAATGCAAGACCGAGAACCGCGGTTGCATGGAATCCGTTCAGGAAAATCTCCGGAGCAAGTTCCGCCACGGAAATGCCGACAGATGCAGGTTCAGCGAGGGAGAAAACAACTGAAAATGCCGCAACACCGATGACACCGCCGAGAAAGTCAGTGGTAATCATAACTGAGGTTCCGGTACCTTCTTCACCCTTGGGGGAGAATTGAACAATTCTTGTTGACGACGGCCCTCCGGAGATACCGAACGCAAGACCCATGAAGATAAGTGCAGGAATGACACCTGCAATACCCCATGCAGGAATAAGGAAAATCAGGATGATACTGAATGCCATCCGGCAGAGGGCTGCAAGAATGCAGGGGAATTTACAGCCGATGCGGTCGCTCCAGGAACCGACCGGTATTCCGATGACTGCAGTAATCACCGCTGAAATCATCAAAAGGAGACCGGATGTTCCGGCATCAAGACCCAGCGGATTTTCCAGATAATACGGCATCATATACATGACACCGGCAAACAGTCCGCAGGTCAGCAGATATGACATGGAAACCGACGTAAATTTCCAGTGTTTGAAAATGCGGATATTAATTAACGGGTACTGTGCTTTGAGAGAACGGATGCAGAACAGTACCGTCAGTATGACAAACACTGCGGCGAGGATAAGAATCTGCGGGCTGGTCCAGCCGAAAGTCGGGCCACGTTCCAGGGTAAGAATAAATGCGGCAATGGCACCGAACAGCAGGAAGGTTCCTGCCCAGTCAAACGGCTCTTTCCGGGGTGCCTCATCCGGTTTAGGAATGTAGAATTTTGCAAGAAGAATTGCCGCTATTCCGATTGGGACATTGATCAGGAAAATCCAATGCCAGGAAAGTGCTGCTGTCAGGAGACCGCCGACGGCCGGACCGAAGGCAAAGGCAACACCTCCTGCTGTTGCAATAACACCCATGCCGAACCCGCGTCTGTTTTCCGGCAGAAACCGCGTCACCGCAAGCGGAGCGGTTGCGGCAATCATCGAGGCTCCGAGACCCTGAATACCGCGGGATACAACCATGAAGACAAAGTTCGGGGATACCGCACAGAAAAGAGACCCAAGAGCAAAAATCGCAAAACCGAGCATGAAAATCTTATGAATCCGGCCGTTGTCGGCGACTTTACCGAAAGCAAGAATGAAACCGGCAAGGAACAGTCCATACATCATAACAATCCAGGAACCGGTTGAGATATCGATACCGAATTCCCCCGCAATAACCGGGAGGGCGACATTCACAATGCTCTGGTCGAGACCGTCCATCAGGATAGCAAACGCTGTAATTAAAAGGATTATTATCTGATGATGTCTGCTGCTGACAGGAGAATACATTTGATTCTACATCATTCGCTGTTGCAGGATATGAAGAATACGGAACTGCCGTTTCAACAATAGCGACACAAAAGATGTGTGAAAAAAGATTGATGTTTAGAGAACCTTGGATAGGAACTCTTTCAAACGCGGGCTCTGGGAATTTCCGAAGAGTTCTTCCGGTTTGTTTTCTTCGGCGATGACACCGTCATTGATGAAGAAAATACGGTCTGCAACTTCCCGGGCGAATCCCATTTCATGGGTGACCACAAGCATGGTCATTCCCGACTTTGCAAGATCCTTCATCAGATTCAGAACTTCGCCGACCATTTCAGGATCAAGTGCAGAAGTCGGTTCGTCGAAAAGCATGACATCCGGGTTCATCGCAAGTGCACGGATAATCGCAACACGCTGCTGCTGACCGCCGGAGAGCTGCTGCGGGTGCATATGTGCTTTGTCACTTAAACCGATACGTGCTAGAAGTTCATCGGCTTTCTTCGAAGCTTCAGCTTTGCTCATGACTTTCAGCTGAACCGGAGCAAGCATGATGTTCTTTTTCACCGTCATGTTCGGGAAGAGATTGAACTGCTGGAAAACCATTCCAATTTTTTCCCGCATCTTGTTGACGTTCACCGACTTATCTGTGATATCAGTTCCTTCAAAGTAGATGTGACCGCCGGTCGGTTCCTCCAGGAGATTCAGCGATCTAAGGAACGTGGATTTTCCGCATCCCGACGGACCGATGATAGCGATAACTTCCCCTTCATGAATCTCCGCATTGATTCCTTTCAGAACTTCATTGTCACCGAAACTCTTGTGGAGTCCTTCGACTTTCAGAAGTACTTTTCCATTAGACTGCACTTGCCTTCAACCTCCTTTCGAGTCTTCCGACCAGATATGTCAGAATCATAACCAGAACCAGGTAGATGAGTGCAACACCGACAAGCGGGAGGAATGCCTCATACGTCTGACTCCGGATGATATCTCCTGCCTTGGTCAGATCCATCAAGCCGATGTAACCGCTGATGGATGTTTCCTTCATGAGGGTGATTCCTTCATTACAGAGAGCCGGGAGAATATTCTTGATTGCCTGCGGAAGAACAACCATAATCATGGTTAACCTGAACGGCAGACCAAGACTGGAACCCGCCTCAAACTGTCCTTTCGGAACAGCGTTGATACCTGCACGGATAATTTCAGCAACATATGCAGCCGAGTTCAGACCAAACGCAACGGATGCGATAAAGATTTTATCAACATCTACCGCCGCAAATATCACATAGTAAATGATAAGCAGCTGAATCATTGCCGGTGTTCCGCGGATAACAGTCAGATAAATCTTAGCGACAGCATTCAGGAAATGCAGTTTTCCTTGCTGTTCGTTGACGGTACGTATGATTGCAATCAATGTTCCAAGCACCAGACCGATAATCAGGGCGAACAATGTGATAAGCAATGTATTGCCCAAACCCTGCAGGATATAGGAATACCGGTCCTTTTCAACAAAGTTCTGAATGAACTTGTCGATGATGGACATGGTACCAGTTTGGGAACAAAGGAAGAAATCCACAATTACCCAGATTGCCGCACCGATGACGACTGCGGCAATAATGGCAGCAATGATGGAAATTTCAATCTTTTTCTTTTTGCTGATATTTTTAAACATTTATGAAAGTCCCAATGACTTTGTCATTAAGTATGCAAGGATGTTGGTGCTATTAGCACATAAAATAATAGGGATAGACGCGGTTTCCAGATCTTAGAGAGATTCAGACGAATCCTCGTCAAAATAGGTATCCAGCCGACAGTTTTTCGGATAATTGTAGATGACTTTGATGTCTTTCAGATGATAGGTCTCTTCAAGAAGATTAGCTTTATCCTCATCCCCTGAGGCACGAAGAAGCATACGATATGAAATCAGAGATGCAACACAATCCTCAATGGATTCAAAAGGAGAGCCCGGTTTGCCAACGAGAGCTGCCACTGCATTACGTGTCTCTCTTGACATGTTAAGAATTATGATATTGCGGGGTTCCTGCATGAATCTATGTTCTCAGCTTGATTTCCTCATTCAAAAGATCATGCTGCAGTTTGGAGATTTCCTCCTGTATCCGGAGAACCGTTTCCCCTGTTTCACCGTACTTGGATGCATCGCCGCGTGCCATAACCTCGTAACCGAGTTTAGTTATTGCGGTTTCTTCCTTGCGTTTCAATGCATCGATACGCATCCGGAGAGATGCACAGACCGCGGTAGTTTTCACATCACCGGACTCTGAAAAGACCGTCTCTTTCAGTTTACCGAGAAGACCCATGATATATTACGTTTGTATGCAGACCGTTATGTAGTTTCTGAATCTGGAAAAACACTGAAAATGTTGAGAAATTATCTGAATTTAACAACAAAAATTACAGAAAAATAAAAAAAATTAGAGGAAGATAAGCGGAATTTCAAAGCTTGTTACCGCATTTCCTTCCCATACTCTTGCCTCATCAGCTTTAAAGGTGTAGGTACCTGCCTTATCTGCAGTAACATACCACTGGTAGGTTCCGCCAACGCCGACCATACCCTCCTCGTGCTCATCTTCAACATAGTCTTCTAAGATGGTAAGGCCGTCTCCGGCTGACTGCCAGGTATATCCGGTAGTCGGATTTCCTTTGACAGTAATCAGAACGTACTCTCCCGCCTTCGGATTAATTGCGAAAGTGTCATAGACAAAGGATGAACGCGGGCCGTTGATACCGATGGCCTCCGGATTGTCAATGAATGTGATGGTATCAGTGTAGGTTGCAATCGCAGATTCCTCTCCTTCCCAGCTGCGCATGTATTTCAGAGTGAAGCTGTAGGTTCCTGCCTCTTCAGAGGAAATCCAGACAATCTCCTGTCCCGGTGCTCCCGGAATGGAAGAGTCCGAAGAAACATAGCTCATATTAACAGTAAGATCTTTGTCGCTCTGTGTGCACATCCACATGTATCCGGTGGTACCGTTTGCCGGGAAGCGGAGTTCTCCGATATCGCCGAGATTGTAGGTGGTTCCTTCCTTGGTAACTGAAATTGTTACCGCCGGAGTGATACCTGAGACATCGGTGTCAGTACCTGCGGCAGGGGTTTCCTGAGTGGTGCATCCTGCTGCAAAAATACAGCCGAAGACAACCAGTGCCGCAATAGCAATAATGGCAATCTTTTTCATGATATCCTATGATATGCTTGGAATCAATAAAGAGTTTCTGAACTCTGCGAAAAATCTCGCAGTTAAAAACTGCCTCTTATAAAAACGGCAGGGGAATAAATGCAGCAACCACAGCAAAGACAAGAGCGGGCAGAAGATTGGCTGCACGAATCTGTTTTCCCCAGACCAGATTGATACCCACGCAAAAAATGAGAATTGAACCGACAAGAGACAGATTTGCAACCGCTGCATCAATCATCAGCGGTTTGAGAAACATGGCAAGAACCGTTATCAGACCTTGAAAAACAAACACAGGAAGAGCGGAGAAAATGCATCCTTTCCCGAGAACACTGGAAAGTACCATCACGATAACAAAATCCAGAACCGCTTTTACCGCCAGGATAGAGTAATCGCCCGAGATGCCGTCCATAACAGACCCGACAACAGCCATTGCCCCGATACAGACTGTAAGCGAGGCAGTAACAAATCCGTCAACGAATTTATTATCGGATGCATTTCCGGTTTTATTCCTCAGAAATGCACCGAACCGTTCAAACCATCCTTCGATATTGAGAATTTCACCGATCAGAGCACCCAGAGCAATCGTCACAACAACCAGCATCACATTTGCCGTCGTAAGACCGCTGTCGGTAATCTTCAGCATACCCGCAAGAGCGCCTGCAATACCGATGAAAATAACCGCCACACCGCAGGCTTTTGTGAGCGTCTCCTGATGCCGCTCACGAATGAACCGTCCGAAGAAAAGTCCAAGAAGACCGCCCACGATAATGGCGGCGGTGTTAATGATTGTCCCGAGACCAAACATCAGACTGAAGCACTCCTTTTGTTAAAACAGTATATGGCAAAAAATTAGTTTTTGAAACTGTGAATCGGTGCGGGAATTCTTCCTCCGCGGTTCACGAATTCTTCACAGCTGAAGGTATTGACTGCCTGAATCGGAGCGTATCCTAAGAGACCGCCGAACTCGACGACATCTCCGATATCTTTTCCAACGACCGGAATCAGACGGACTGCTGTTGTCTTCTGGTTAATCATACCGATTGCAGCTTCATCGGCGATGATTCCGGCGATGGTGGTTGCAGGAGTCTTACCCGGAATTGCAATCATATCCAGACCGACGGAACAGACACAGGTCATTGCCTCGAGTTTCTCGAGCGTCAAGGCACCGCGGGTGACGGCATCAATCATACCCTGATCTTCTGATACCGGGATGAAGGCGCCGGAAAGACCGCCGACAAAGGAACTTGCCATGACACCGCCTTTCTTCACCTGATCATTCAGGAGAGCAAGTGCAGCAGTTGTTCCCGGAGCGCCGACGGATTCAAGACCCATCTCTTCTAAAATCTGGGCAACACTGTCGCCGACTGCAGGCGTCGGGGCAAGGGAAAGATCAACAATACCGAACGGAACACCAAGACGCTCTGATGCTTCCTTGGCAACAAGCTGACCGACACGCGTCACTTTGAAAGCAGTCTTCTTGACGGTTTCACAGAGGGTTTCAAAGTTTTCTCCGTGGATTTTTGTTAAGGCATGGCGGACAACACCCGGCCCGCTGACACCGACATTGACTACTGAATCGCCTTCTGTTACGCCGTGGAATGCTCCGGCCATGAACGGATTGTCGTCCGGTGCATTGCAGAAAACAACGAGTTTCGCACAGCCGAGAGAGTCGCGGTCTTTGGTTGCTTCTGCCGTCTGCTTGACAATATCTCCCATGAGACGGACAGCATCCATATTGATACCGGTTTTGGTGGAACCGATGTTGACGGAACTGCAGACATTTTCTGTTTCTGCAAGTGCCTGCGGAATAGAACGGATAAGATTCTCATCCGCTTTGGTCATGCCTTTGGACACAAGAGCGGAATATCCGCCGAGGAAGTTGACTCCTGTTGCCGCAGCTGCTTTGTCCAGTGTACGGGCGATAGTAACGAAATCTTCCGGTGACTTGCAGGCCTGGGCACCCACCAGTGCAATCGGCGTAACGGAAATACGCTTGTTCACAATTGGAATGCCGAATTCCCGTTCAATCTCTTTTCCGGTAGATACGAGATTTTTTGCGACGGTGGTGATTTTATCGTATATCTTCTGATTCAGAACATCAAGATTGGAGTCGCAACAGTCTAATAGGCTGATTCCAAGAGTGATGGTACGGACATCGAGCTTCTCCTGCTCGATCATCGCGTTTGTTTCGTTGACTTCAAAGAGAGTAACCATGACAGAACCTTAGATACGGTGCATGCGGTCGAAAATCTCTTCACGCTGGCAGTGAATCTTCATGCCGAGTTCTTCGCCGATTTTATCCATCTCTTCTGCCATATCGCCGAAAGCAATACTGGATTTGCTGGTATCGACAATCATCATCATATTGAAGTATCCCTGAACAACGGTCTGGGAGATATCTTCGACATTCACATGGTTGTTTGAAAGATAGGTACAGATTCTGGCAATAATACCGACAGTATCCTTTCCGACAACAGTAATAATAACCTTCATGATACTATTCCAAGTTGGTTATATTATTTGGATGTCCCTATAGAAAAAGAAGCGGAAAAAAGTTAGGTAAATGAAGAGAGACGGAGCTGTTTTGTTCTTGAAAGAGCAAGATACGGCAGGGCCCGTTTTATGAGGATTCCTGAGTCACGGAGGACAGTCGGGTCCCTGACGTTTCTTGTTTTGCGGAACTCAAGTATTTTATGTGCGCTGACAGGTCCGATTCCCGGCACACGTATGAGTTCTTCGAACGTCGCTTCGTCCGGATTGACTGCAGGAAGCGTCTGTGCCAGAAGAATTTTTGGATCCGTATTCGTGAGCATCCCGTCTCCATCGAAAACAGGAGCTGTTTCCGTGCGGGAATACCCGTAAATTCGTAAGAGAGCATCCACCTGGTACCAGCGGTTCGTCCGCCATAATGGGGTGTTCTCGTGCTTTTCAAGGGGTGTTCTTTCTAAAGCATGGAATGCGGAGTAATAGACGCGTGCCGGTTGATAGCTTTCATAACTTGTCATTACCGTTTTAAAAATATCCATATCCGTCTCATCCGCGGCACCGACGACAAACTGTGTGGTATGTTTCTTTGGCATAATTTCCGCAAGCCACTTGTGGCGGGTGAGCAGATCTGATTTGAAATTTTTGACGGTGGCGAGTTCTGAAAGGTGCGAAGCATCCGGTGCTTCAAGATTAATGCTTAAGCGGGTGGCATATTTCGCAATTTCTGTAATATCAGACCGGCTGGCGCCCGGAAGGACCTTCAGGTGCAGGTAACCATTGAATCCTGCCTGGCGAATCAGACGGGCTGTTTCAATCAGATTTTCCATTCCAAGATCAGTATCCCCGCGGGGAATTCCCGTACTTAAGAGGAGACCACCGACTTTTCCTTCACGGTACAAAGAAAGGAAACCATGGGCCATTTCACTCGGGGTGAAAGAATCCGACCTGCATCTTGTACAGATTTCACAGTAGGCGCAGTCAAAAGAACAGGTCCCCTCCAAAAGGACTTTCATGATATTGCATGAATGGACTCCGTTCTCTTTTCTTCCTGTCTGATCAAAGAAAGGAGCACGGTTCGCACGTTCCAGTTTCTGCGTCAGTTCCGACATGACAAAAATAGATACGAAAGAAGGATATATAAATCCCTGACCGCGCGGTGCGAAAGTGCCCTGCGATATGCAAAAAAGAGAGTTCTCATTCAGAGAAAGCACTTTCGCTGAACTGAATTTCTACACGGAAAACCGCTCATCTGTTTCTTTGAAAAATCCTTCTTTATGCATCTCGGATAGGACTGCAGAGACTTTTTCAACGGGATATCCAGTTTCTTTTGCGAGTTCATCTGCGGTAGCAGTTTTCATGAGGAGAAGTTTCTTCAAAACATCGCCTCTGACTTGCCGGTTCGATCCTTCGAATTTGCTCTGCTTCACATACTGCCTGCTCTTACGGTTGGGGTTGGCAATACTCTTCTTCATTTCGGCACCGAGATCCATCAGCGCCCAGTACCACTCGCGTGACCGGTCACGCGGAAGAGCTGCTTCAACAATCGGATATATCTGAGAATCATCAATCTCCTCCAAGTCCCGGAAAAAAAGGTGGATGACAACTCTCCGGATATTGGTCTCAATGAAGACGACCGGAATGTTATAGGTAAATGCAGCTATAGAGCAGGAGGTGGCAGGACCGATTCCCGGAAGCTGGACCAGCTCCTCAGGAGTTCGCGGAAATACACCGTTTTTCTCCCGGCATACTATTCTGCAGAGTTTCTGAAGATTCAGTGCACGACGGTTATACCCCATCCCCTGCCATGCTGACAGAACATCAGATTCTTCGGCATCGGCAAGTGCCGCTGCATCCGGAAATTTACGGATAAATTCCGGAAAAATCTGGGCAACCCGGGAAACCTGCGTCTGCTGAAGCATAATTTCCGAGACGATAATTCGATACGGGTCTGTGGTATGGCGCCATTCCATGTCATGTCTGCCATGCTCTTCATAAAACGAAAAAACAAATGCACGGAATTCTTTCAGAAGATCTTCTGAGAGACCTTCATCTTTGAAACGTGAGGAAAAATCGGGGCAGATTAATTCAGTCATCCGCCACCATAGTGTTGATAAGAATCTCTGCAATATCAGCACTGTATTCTGCAATGCGATTCATACTCTGAAGAATCTGATTTACCGCAATTGCTTCGTCTGCCTGCATTTTTCGGGTAATTTCCCCGAATTCATGCGCCGCTTCTTCCAGAATCTCCGCATCGGAGATGATCTTGTTTGCTCCGGGGATGGTACCGCTGAAAATGGTCTGAATGACACGATTGAAAATCTGCAGCGAATTGCTGTCGATTTCCGTCAACCGTGTCAAAAGCGTGCGGTCGATTCCTGCATCAATCAAGACGAGCACCGATTCGGCAATCAGAACCGCGTGATCTCCAACGCGTTCAATGATGCGGGATATCTGATGGAACGTGGATGCTTCTTTCGGGGTGATGTCCATGCGAAGCGACAGAGCAGGATTTGCAATAATCAGTGAAAACTGACGGTGAATAAGCCAGTGAAGACGGTCGACATCGGTGTCGCGGGCGATTACATCTTCAGCAAGATCCTGTTTGTTCTGTTCAAGAGCGAGAAATGCATCCTCGTGCATTGCCTTGACAATAACATACATCCGGCGGATAGTATTTTCAAACGGCATTTCCGTCGGATTCAGAATATCTTTCAGGACAATAGTATTATCGGATTCCTCGGCTACTTCCTGACCGATGGTCATCTGGGTGAATTTCCGCACGACCTGACGAACCTTCGGCGGAATGCGACCGGGAGACGATATTTTGATTTCCGTAAATCCGCTGATATATGCACCGATCAACGAGCGGAGGAGCGGTTGTGGATCCGGGTAATCCTTCAGGGCAAACTCACAGAACTTGGTGGTACTGTCATATTTGAGATTCGGCGTTATGAGAAGCGTTCCATCGGACTGGGAAATAACTCCAATGGGATCATTTTTCTCAATTCCGCGTTCTTTTACCCAGTTCTTCGGAAGAGAAAGAACATAGGACGAACCGCCGGTTACCTGAATCTTTCGGATATCCATGAAATTAGATTGGAGATGATTCTATAAATATCTATAGAGATTCTCCTGAAAATATGATTAAGAGAGAAGTTCTCTCAAGACAGAAACAAGCGTATTGATTTCGCTTTCCGTATTGTAGAAGGCAAGCGATGCCCGGACAGTTCCGTTCTGACAGCCGAGTTTTCTCATCAGCGGTTCGGCACAGTGCATGCCGGACCGGACTTCGATTCCGTGTTCTTCATCAAGCCATGCGGCAACTTCATGCGGCATCATGCCGTCAACGGTGAACGACACGGAGCCCGAGCGTTCTTTTCCGCAGGTGTACAGCGTTATACCTTTGATTTTCTTCAGACCGTCAATAAGAAGATCCAGAAGCATCTTCTCCCGCTTCTGCACTGCCTTCATATCAATCGAAGAAAGATACTCTGCAGCTTCTCCGAGACCGACACCGCCGGAGATATTCGGCGTTCCCGCTTCGTAACGTGCATATCCATCTTTCATCACGAATTCGTCATCAGAAACGCTTTCGACCATACCTCCGCCGAGGAGGAGCGGTTTCAGTATTGATTCCTTCATCCAGAGACCTCCGACACCCAGCGGACCGTACATCTTATGTCCGGAGAAACAGTAGAAATCGGCGCCGATATCTTCAACATCAACCGGGATATGCGGTACTGCCTGGGCTCCGTCGACACAGAGTTTCACACCGTAGGTGTGGCAGAGTTTTGCAATCTCTTTTATCGGCGTAACAGTTCCTGTGACATTGGAAACATGGGTTAGAGAAACAAGTTTCACCGTTGAATCCGTACGCAGAATCTCTTCAAGTTCAGCTATGTTCAGTGAGTAATCCTCATTAACGCCGACAACTTTGAGATTTATGCCGTTTTCCTTCAGCGCCCTCCATGGCAGCAGATTGGAATGGTGTTCAAGAATGGTGGTAACAACCGTGTCTCCCTTCTCGAACGGAAATCCGCGGGCAACCATGTTCAGAGACTCAGTGGTGTTTCTGGTAAAGACCAGCGTTCCGTTCTCACCATGAATAAATTTCGCTACTTTTTCATGGGCATGCCAGTATTTCTGGGTAGCAATCCGGGACATACGGTGAACACCGCGTCCGGTATTCGCACGGAAACTGCGGTCGAATGCGGATACCGCATCAATGACCTGATTCGGACTGAATGACGTAGCGCCGTTGTCGAGATAGAGCAGGTCGCCGAGCATCGGGAAATCCAGACGGATTTTTTCCACATCGAGATCAGGAATTGTTTCTTCCGGTGTTTCGGGGGTATCGTCAACGATGTCGCCGACCTGATGTGCAGGCATCAGGGATGCTACCGATGCAGGTGTACTCCGCTTTACCGGTTTTTCCGTCAGATCCAGACCGCTTTCCTTGACCAGTTCCTTCATCTTCGGCGGAAGTTCCTTCCATCTCCAGAGACCCCATGAGATGAACTCCGGCGGGAGACTGCGTTCTTCTGCCCAGCGGTTCAGGAACTCATCCCAGCGGACTGCCATATCGGGATGGGTACGGTGCATGGTTTCCAGTTCCGATTCCAGCATCGCAGGACAGAGATAACAGCCGATTCTCTCATATCCGCGTTCATACAGAGGATTATAACGGATTTCCCGCAGCCACAGATACAGGAAGACATCCATTGCACGCCAGGACCGGAGCGGGGAGATATTGAGCTGCAGCGGATTATTCGGGTTCTGCGTTACTGCTTCGAGTTCAGCACGGTTCCAGGATTCGTACCAGCGGTTGCCCTGAACAGTCAGACATTCCCCGGTCTCATTCAGGTGAACTTTTAACGGATTCAGTTTCAGCAGCTTACAGCACCAGCGATGATCTTTTGCCGGAGGGCCTGCTTTTTCAACAGCCTGCCAGAAATTCCCCGCCTTGTCGATGAACTCGACATTCATGGACTTGACAAATTCGATAGTTTCCGGAAATTCAAGACCGGTATCAATGAAAAATGCCTGTGTAACGCCTGCCTTCTGTGCGATATGCCATACCGCAGTACTGTCTTTTCCGCCGGAGAAGGAACAGTTCACTGTCGGTTTCAGCGACAGATTCTGACGGATTTCCCGCACGGCCGTCCGTTCCATATTTTTGAGCGGGAAGGCATTCTTGGCAACAGCATCATCCCATTTCGGATTCGGCATGGTCTTTGCCGGTTCTACTGATCCCAGTTCCTTGATTTTCAGAGAGGTTCCTTTCAGAATACCGGTTCCCCACTTTGCCTTGTAGCGGACAATAACCACACCGTCCGAGATGCCCTGTTTTCGTACCGCAATCTTCTTGCCGCCCAGTCTGCCTTCCGGAAGCTCTACTGCCGCATCTTCCAGACGGACAATTCCGCGGTCTGCCTTATCGATAAGCCAGGGAAGTGCCTCGGATTCAATTTCAACGGCAAACCGTCTGGTTACCGGATTGAAGTTCAGCCAGGCAAACCGTACGCCGTTGGCGATAATCAGATCATTTCTGTCCATACCACCGGCTTTGTTGAGGACGAGAATCCAGGGAAGCGTAACCTTTTCACCGAACCGCTCTTTGAACAGTCTGACGATAAGGTCATAGTCGGCACCTAATGCAGGACGGACATCGTACGGCTGCTGCAGGTCAATCCGTATGGATTCAGTCTTACATGCGCAGGTTTTGGCAACGAGCGGAATGTTGCAGTTCGGACACCAGAACAGCTGTTTCATCAGCTTTCCGTGTACGCTGTCTTTCCGGGATACTTCATTACCCAGAGACTTCGGTTTTTCTTTTACGGTACGCTGCGCTTTATGTGCGGGTTTTCCGCGGCGCTGAGTGTGGTATTTGGGGGGACGGTACTCGTGCGGCACAATTAATTATACTATTCGAGTTTCTCACAGAAGAGGATATGGGAACGGAAAGTCGAAACCATTAATGCTCTCACGGAAGAATACTTCTGCATGGAAATACAGTTTATCGCACACTCCTGTTTCCTCCTGCACGGTTCAAAAACTATTGCTGTCGATCCGATGCCGCTCGGCGACAAAATCGACGCAGATATCGTCTTAGTTACCCATGCACACGGAGACCATATGGGAGAACATCCGGAAAAATTCAGGAAATGCTATGCCATTCATGAACTTGCATGCTGGCTCCAGGGAAAAGGTGTAGATGCAACCGGCATGAATATCGGCGGTTCTGTCACAGACGGCCCAGTGAAAATCACGATGGTTCCTGCCCTGCATTCAAGTTCGCTTTTTGAAAATGACAAAATCGTCTACATGGGAGAACCCTGCGGATTCGTTATTGAAATGGACAATCTGACTATCTATCATGCAGGAGACACGGGATTATTCTCCGATATGAAACTCATCAGAGAACGCTATCATCCGGATGTTGCAATGATTCCAGCCGGAGGAACCTATACCATGGGACCGGAAGATGCAATGATTGCGGCAGAATATATCGGCGCTCCGCTGGTAATTCCGATGCACTACAATACCTTCCCTGCGATAGCACAGGACCTGGCGGAATTCAAACGTGCGATTGAACTGACGACAAATATGAGAGTTGAACTCCCAAGACCGGGCAGTTCACTCATTATCTAACTATTTTTCTTCAAAAAAGTTATTCATCGGATGCAGAAATCTGCTGAATCCGTGCAACACCGTCGATTTCCCGGATAACAGAAACGACCGCTTCCGGGACTGAGGACTCCCACTCCTTTCCGGCAGTCATTTTTTCCCGGATAATCGTCCCGGACAGTTCATCGCGGGAAAACATAGCAGGGGACTTTACCGTATATCCTGCTTCTTTAAACAAGCGGACAACCTGCGGATTGGATGAATATATAACATCGAACGCAGGAACTAAAGACACCACATGCGATACCCAGACTGCATTTCTATTGATATCCTCAATTGGAATCACATAAAAAGGAATATCAAGATTCTTTAATGACTGCGTAATCATCTGAATGCGTTCCCCGGCGGTAAACGGATGATGCGGTTCGTGACTCAGCTGAGCGCTGCCGATACCGACAATCAGTTCATCCACTTCATGAGAAATAAGTTCTGCAACAGCCTTGTGACCGTTGTGGAACGGCTGAAATCTGCCGACATAAAGTCCGCGAATCATTTTCTTCCCTCCGCGATGAGTGCCGCCGTCCGTGCTGCAAATGCTCCGGCAGTAAATCCTGCATCGATATTGACGACCGTAATCACTGCACAGGACTGCAGCATGGATGCCAGAGCTGCTTCTCCTTTACCCATGTATCCATATCCAGTAGAGACCGGAACGCCGATGACCGGTTTGTTGACAAGACCGGCAACTACGGACGGAAGAGTTCCTTCCCGGCCGGCACAGACAACAAAGACGTCTGCATCCGCGAGCGTTTCAATTGCCGGAAACAGCCGGTGAATTCCTGCGACGCCGACGTCATAAGCGGAGAGAACTTCTGCACCCATCTCTTCAGCAATCGCACGTGCTTCTTCAGCAACACGGATATCAGATGTTCCAGCAGTCATGATGGCAACTTTACCGCCGGACGGGGCAGGTTTTGTTCCATCAGATAAAATCAGAATTCCGCCAGTACGCGATTCAGCGGTAATTCCTTCCGGCAGATGGGCACAAACAGCTTTCTCCTGTTCCGGCGAAACACGGCTTGCAACACAGCGTCCTGCCACCTGCACATAGTTATGCATAATCCGGACTAACGAATCAGTATCTTTCCCTTCGGCTAGCACGACCTCAGGAATTCCGCAGCGTGCAGTGCGTTCCAAATCGAGTTTGGCAACATCCCCTACTGCTGAAACACTTGCTTTCTGCAGGAGATCTTCCGCCTCTTCAATTGAAATTACGCCGTCGGCAACCCCTTTGAGAATTTCGTGCTGTTCCATATCAGTTCGCCAGTTCTTTATCCAGATATTCTGTTTTTTCGCTTTTGTGGAGTTTGTCTGCCCACGGCATTTCACGGACAGCGGCTGATGCTTTTGCCATCTCAAAAAAGGCACGGGCCTCCTCTTTCTTTTCGAGTTTCAGAAGAGCGTATGCAATCGCCGCCCAGGTATCAGCACGAACATTGCGCACCTCCAGTGCTCTTGTGTAAACCGTGATTGCATCATCATACATCGCAAGGTCAGTGAATGCATCTCCGATTTTCAGCAGGAACTGCAAATCTTTTCCGTTCTCTTCAACGGCTTTGAAAAGTTCAGCCTTTCCTTCTTCGACATTTCCGGACTTGATGAGAGCATTGCCAAGACGGAAGCGGGTATCGGGAAGCGGTTGAATTTCAAATGATTTCCGGTAGGCAGCTGTTGCTTCTTCCCATTGCTGAAGATGTGCCCTTGTTTCTCCCAGCAGATACCAGGATTTTCCGGATGCTGAGCTGAGTAAAGCCTTTTCACGAAGTTCGACTTCTTTTTTCAGAGCCTGCAGGGCATCGGCGGGGCGGTGGAGAGCCTCGTAGATTCCTGCCATGCGGTGCTGGATTGTGGCGTTGTCCGGATACAGACTGGCCAGCAGAGTAAACAGCACCAGAGCTTCATCGAATTTACCGGTTTTGGCAAGAATATCCCCTACTTTAATCTTGGATTTCAGACCATCGGAGAGTTCTGACGCCTTTTCAAAGAGTGCCTTGGCCTGATCATATTCATGCAGGCGTTCAAGTGCCTTTCCGAAACGGTAGACATGATTATTGTCATTTGAATTAAGATCATACGCCGCAGCATATGCATCAGCAGATTCAGTAAGATTTTCCTGTTTTAAGAGAACTTCACCGAGCTCAGACCATACATCAGCATCGGATTCATTCTCTTTGAGGTATTCCCGGTAGAGTTTGACCGCTTCATCATATTCAAAAGCGGCTGCTTTGTCTCTTGCATCTTGCAAGGTGGATACAGACATTGTATTCATTCATTTGTCTGCCACCTCATTAAAGATATCTACTGAGGAAATACGTTCAAAATGAGCCCAAAAAAGAAATTATTCCTCGATTGTCGCACGGATTGCCATCCGCACGGAATCGACCGAAGTGGTTCCCGGTTCCCAGCCGAACGACTTCAGTTTGTCAACGCCAAGCTGCATCTTCGGGACATCGCCGACCCATCCGCGGTCGCCGCCGGTGAAGTTGAACTTGACATCTTTCAATCCCATTTCTTCGACAACAAGCTCTGCAATCTGTTTGACAGAGACCCAGTCTTCAGATCCGATATTGAAGAAATTGAATACATCATGGGAGATGGTCGGAGCAAAGACCATTCCTTTCACACACTCAAACACGGAAAGATAGGACTTGGACTGCGTTCCGTCACCGAGAATTTCAAGTTCTTTCGGATTTGCCCGGAGTTTCTGCACAAAGTCATAAATGACGCCGTGGGTGCTTCTCGGACCGATGATATTGGCAAACCGATACACCCATGCATGCCAGTTGTAGGTGGCAGCATACGAGGAGATCATTGCTTCACAGGCAAGTTTGCTTGCTGCATAGATGGAAATCGGAATCATTGGCGAGTAGGTTTCCGGCGTTGGGATAACCGATGCTTCTCCATAGACGGTAGAGGTCGACGTAAAGACGATTTCTTTGACCTCATACTGTTTCATTGCTTCTAAAACACGGACAGTTGCCGTCACATTATTTTCATAGACTTCCCATGATTTTCGGGCGGAACCGCGTACATCGGGGTCTGCTGCAATATGATAGACACGGTCGGCACCGCTGAAGGCAGACTGCCAGCCGTCCGTTAACAGATCTTTTTTAATCAGCGTTATTTTATCCAGAACTGCGGAAAGGTTCTCCTCCCGTCCGGCAACCATGGAATCGATAACGACAACCTCATGCCCCTGGGAGACTAAAAGATCGGTCAGATGGGAACCGATGAATCCGGCTCCACCCGTCACAATGCATTTCATATTACATAATGGTACACGGGAACTTATATCTTCATTGGTTTTCCGAAAGTTTCCGGCAGGATGCATAGCAGTATCCGTCATTCCGGAAATATTCCTTAAACTCAAAGCAAGCATCGGAAACATTCTGCCGGACAGAGATGCCGTCATCGCCAATCATGATTTCAAATGCATCAAGTGGGAGACTCATGCCAAGACCGGTGACCTTCATGAACGATTCCTTCAGCGTCCAGTACCGGTAGAACAGAAAATTCCGGCTCTCGTCATCCGGTTGCGCTGCAATACTTGCATACTCGGACCGGTAAAAAAACCGCCGGGCGATGTCTAAATCGATCGGCTGAATCTTTTCCACATCGCAGCCGACAGGAACGGTGTCGGCAACACACATCACCATCTCTTCCGAGTGAGAGAGGTTGAAATGAAAATCATCGCAGTTTTTCACTGCAGGTTTCCCGTTGCTCCCAAAGACAATTTCGGGAGTCAGAATCTGAAAATCCCGGCATGCCTGCTGAAACAGCAGTTCCACCCCAAGGGAAAGTTTTTTGTCTTTTTCAAAAAGGAAGGAGTCTATTTTCTTCTGACGATACGGAGGAATTACCGGATGGATTTCGGAATCGATGAGAGCATCAACTGAAGAAATATAGACTTTCATAGAAAATACTGCAGATTTCAAAAAATACAGTTGTCCGGAGACAAGTCTCCGTTATTCTATATCCAGGGAGTCGGCAAAACCGGTCATCTCGAAAACAGCCATGATGTTGGGACTTGCCTTGATAATCTTGAATCCTTCCTTGTCTTCCATAAGCTCATCTGCGTTCAGAATAGAGCGGAGACCGGCAGACGCAAGATACGGAACTTCAGATAAATCAAGAATGAGCTGACTGGCGTCAACCGCCTCTTTTTCGATGACTGCGTCAAGTTCAGGAGCGGTAACAAAATCAATGTTTCCAACCGGCTTAATTGTTACAGAATTGCCGTTTTTTTCAGTAATGATATCCATCTTTTTTCCTCCTTTAGAAATCTTTTTCAATTGTTAATATGTTTTGTCTGTTCTCGTATCTATACCTAACATCATCCATCATTTTCTGCACCATGAAGATGCCGAGGCCGCCTTTGATATGGTTTTTGATGTTGCCTTCCAGATCCGGACGCTCTTTGTCCAGCGGATTGAAGTAGCGTCCGCTGTCAATGAAGGTAATCTTTGCCCTTCTCTGGAAGATACTGATTTTCACGGTAACATCCCCCGGTGTGTCTGCATCTCTGTAAGCGTACATGGATATATTGGCAAATATCTCGGATACAGCAGTCATAATATTCTGCAGTTCTTTCGGATTGCAGCCAATCAGTCTCTTTTCCAAATACGGCGCAAGAACCGAATATCCGTCGGATGTTGCTGCAACGGTGATGGAGTCATCAGCATGCGGAACAAACGCCTTGTGATAGTCAAAGAGAACCATGGTGATATCATCCGACTGCGGAGCATCCCCGGCAAATTCTCGGACTGATTCCTCAACCGATGAAAGGAGATTGGCAGTTCCAAGCGTCTTTCCGGCGTTCAGAACGGAAAGCAGTTTTTCCTCACCGAAAAGATGATGTTCCGTATCCATCGCTTCGGTAACGCCGTCTGTATAAATAAAGAGACGGGACCCGACTGGAAGCTGGGCAGTCCGCTCGATGTATTTCACCAGACGTTTCCGCCCGAGGACAAAACCTGGTTTGGATTTCAGAAGAGTAAATTCCTCCCCGTCGCGAAGAACTGCGGGGGGATTATGTCCGGCATTGACATAATGAAGAGTTCCGGTTTCCATATCAAGGATGCCGAGCCAGGCAGTTACAAACAGTTTCTGACTATTTGATCCGCATAACTCCTTATTTGCTTTTTCAAAAATTTTGTCCGAAGACAATCCCATCTTAAGATAGGAAGAGATGACGGAACGTGCATTTACCATGAATAACGATGCTGGCAGACCTTTCCCGGAAACATCAGCGACGATGATTGCCGCATGCTTTTCATCTGGCATAAAGAAATCATAGAAATCCCCACCGACCTCTTTTGCAGCACCCATAAAGGCCCCAACAGAAAACTCCTCACGGTCAGGGAATGTATGGGGTACCATTCCTGACTGGATTGCGGCGGCAATGCCGATTTCATGTTCAATGGTTTCCTTATCCTGAGTGAGGTTGGCCTGAGTATGAATCATCGTAATTCCGCGGTTTGTAATAAATATGCACATGGCGATGACGAGGAATAAGGTAAGTTCACCTTGTAGAATCGTATCGACATTTATCATATTAAGTCCAAGAAGAATTTCCACGTGGGTGAAATAATACCAGATATCGTAGATGATGTACGTTATCGGAACGAAAACAACTGTGATTATTGAGAAAATGATAGTTATTCTCTTTTTAAAGTAAATACAGGCAAGAAGCACAGGATAAACAAACATAACATGCAAATCCAGATAACTGAATGCTCCGACAACAACGACGCTGGCTAAACTGGTACTAATGAGAAGATATTTTATCCATTTTTTATCCCATTGGAAAAGGGCAGCAATAATGGCAGTAATAATGTTAAGAGCCAGAGCAATTGCCATGGAAAACTGAGGGTTGGGATCATAGCCCAAATCCGACGTTAAATAATGTTCGAATATGTCAACTATAATGATGACTACTGCAGACAGAATGCAAAGAAGAGTAGACAGTTTGTTTGCCTTTATTTCATGCTCATGTAAAAGCTGAGATAGAGTTGATTCATCAGAACTCATAAGCTACCTCATCCGAAATAACTCAGAAGTTTCAAACCTCTGATAGTTCTGCCAATATACTCTTTATCCGTAAGCGGCCAGGAAACCGTTCCGGTATCAGTTCCGAAATATTCCGAGGTGGTCGGCAGTGCAATATTGACAATCAATCTGTCAAGTCCATCCATGAATACGGTTACGGAAATGGCGATGAGAAGATAGATTGTGCCTTTGCCTAACTTCATGTGTATATGATTGT